>Ga0074193_1002382_pt1 | contig 17196 bp, 15 predicted proteins | sample EPASupsiteHSE605_FD_64523 | JGI IMG/M metagenome (GOLD analysis project Ga0074193, IMG submission 64523) | Bioremediated contaminated groundwater from EPA Superfund site, New Mexico - Sample HSE6-05 | ecosystem: Environmental > Aquatic > Deep subsurface > Groundwater > Contaminated ... | reverse complement strand
AAGGTCCCTGTAATAAATCATATGCCATCCTTTGCATTTTGCTCATTTCAGAAATATCATTGAATTTAGTAAAAGAAAGCAATAAAGTAAATTCTCCATTGAGCTTTGTGCGCATACTAGGTTCCATAACAGACTCATCATTTAATATTTCGCCTATGATACCACACAAATGGCTAAACTGCTCCACCTTGCCTAATGCAAACAATTCAAATGCAAATACGAACAGCATCTGTGGATGTTTGTACAAAATTTCAATCGGAGTATTTTCAACTACCTTCATCATGAATACATCCGAACTCTTTCCAAGATAATTAGTAAGTTCCTTGCCATTCAAAGGCAGTTTAAGCAACTGTTCAAAATTCTCTGTCATATAAAAGAATTTCGCTGCCTGATAATACAGCTTTTCAGAAACACATGCCATTCCAGCAGCTTCATACATCCTATGTTCCTCAGATGCAGAAGTATTTCGTTCAATCCTCCTAAGCAGATATTCCCTCAGCAGACTATGCATCACATAGCCGTGAATGTTATTTTCATATCTAATAAAAATATTACTTTTTAGTAAATGTTCTGCATACTTAGGAAGAGCATCCTGTCCCAAAATTACGCAAATCTGCCTCACAGTAAATGATTCAAATATTGAAAGATACAATAAAAGTTCCTTCTCTTTTTCTGATATCCTGTTCCATACAGTATTCTCTATAAGCTCGTTGACACCCTCACATTTATTGAAAGTTCCGGTTATTTTATATTCCATACAATACATACTAAGTGCTGCTATCCATCCTTCAGTCATTTCAGAAATCGTTTCCTTCTCTTCTGGAGTGAGGCGGATACCGTTATGTAAAAATAGCTGCCGAGTATCATTATTATCGAAGAAAAACAACCTGCTGTTCAAGAAATTAATCGCTGACATCTGTGAAGCAGGCACATCACCCCTTTGAGATGGCTGTGAAACTATAATAAAGTGCAGCGATAGATTATTATGCTGTGCCAAGGCTTCCAAAAGCTGTGGCGCCATATCTCCACGTATAAGCTGATAATTATCAATAACAAATACAGTCTCATTACTGCACTGTATCTCCTGCATATTGATCCTTAGCTTTACTAAGCTGTCACTGTTAGGAAATCCCAACAGGCTCAGCTTCTTTGCAACAGCAGCATCCACCTTAGACAACATGGTACAAATACCATCCCAAGCAGCTACTGCAGATTCTCCTAGACATGTATACCAATATTTTTGTCCAGGTACATGACAATTCAGATATTCCTGAACTGCCACAGTCTTTCCAAACCCTGATGGCGCTTCAATCAGAGTCAGAGGACTATGCATAGATTTATCCAGTTCATTTATTATTCGTGGCGGTATATAAAAAGTTTCTCCGACTTTTCGTCTTGATACCATGGTTTTGTACCTCTTTAGTTTTCGTTCATTTCCTTGCTTTATATTATACCATTAATATAAATTTACTACAAGTCGAAGCATGCAAGTGAATTGTATTAATGGCCCGATGCCCCTCGACAAATGACAAATAATTACAAATGTGAAATATAGACAAACTTTAAGAAACAGGCAGAAGGCTACTTCACGCAGGAAGATGCTTTACAATTTGTTCCTAAAATGATTTCCTTATTGAAACCTGAAAAGGTTGATGAAGTTCAGGCAATTATGAAACAATTTTCTCAAAATATGGAACACTAATACATAAAGCAGGCTTGAAATTAACAAGCCTGCTTTATTGTGAATACAACAAGGTTCCCGGGACCCATCAGCAATCTATGATTGCGTTGATGGGTGGGGTTCTTATTATTCGAATTATATTTTCTCCTTCTTTTATGGCATAAAACAGATTATCTACTGTGTATATCTTCAGTTGTAGGCTGTATGAAAAAATCAAATCTTCTCTTATCTTCAGACATACGGCTTAAATGTATCCTGAAAGTCGTAGTTCCGTCTTGAAATATCTGTACATGAAATAAATGTGCATCGTAAAAACCATCAGCATATACAGAAATGATATAAAAGTTATGGTTATGGTTGTGGCTATTCATTAATTCGTTATGAATTGGCAGTTCAGTAATAGGCATTCTTCCGTTTTCATCTGTTTTGTATTCGTACAGTATCCTCCCATCGCCAAATTCATAGAACTGACCTGAGTATGAAACAGCCGAAATTATAACTGTTGCACCTTCTATTGGTGTATTTTCAATGTTGTGATATACGCTTATGTCAAGATAACCTGTTTTAACTTCATCTATTTTTTGTTTACATCTCACTGAATTATTGAAAATATAATCTGTAGGATAATTGAATCTTCTTGGATACATTATTTTTATTCCCCTTTCTAAATGTCCTTTGGTACATATTATGTCGGAAAATAAATTATGCCCCATTATTTATTATCTTTGATTGAACCTGAAATTCACCTATCTTAAAGCAATAAGGTTGAAAATGCACTGAATTTTTGTTAGCGTATACCATTTTGGGGTGGTTTCTGTTTACCAAGCACCATAATATCCTATTGTCTCGCTGCTACATTGTGCACCTTTTTTCATACACTCTAAAATTGATTTTCCTTGGAGAAGACCTAAAAGAAATCCAGCTATATAACTGTCTCCAGCTCCCATGCTGTCTATTACTTCACACTTTACTATTCCAAAATCAATGAACTCATTGCCATCATAAGCAATACTGCCTTTTTCTCCTCTTGTAACAACTACGATACTTGGGCCTTTGGATTTAATGAATTTCATAAATTCATGTAAATCTTCGTCACTCTTGCTGTCACAGGAAAAAAATGCGTAGTCCACGTATGGTAAAGCCTTGTGTGTAATTTCATGATCAATTTTATCTGCAAAGTCAAAGGCTACAGGCACATCTCTTTCTTTAATTTTATAAAGCTCAGATTCTATCATTCCCCAGATTCCGGTTACAACAAGATCATGGCTACACAGAAAATCTATATCCTCTTCTCTTAGCTTAAAATCTGCCATGACACCTTCGTCATAATCACCTAAAATTCTATCACCATCTTTGATTTCAACATGTGTGACTGCAGTTTTGCCACTTAATATTCTAATATGTGATGTATCTACACCCTTTTTAGTTATGGCTTCAATCATAAATTTTCCATAATCGTCAGTACCTACAACGCCTGTATATGATGAATTTCCATTCATCCTTTTGACATACACTGCTACGTTAACCGGATTTCCACCAGCATAATATTCACCTGTGTTGTCATAAACATCTATGCAGTTGTCACCAACTGCAGCTATCCTTATTTTTTTTTCCATAATTTCCTCAACACTCTGTTATTTTCTTAAATCTGTCTATTGCTCGTCTTGCATAAAGAGATGGTTCATTAATATAAGCTGTAACAAGCTCTATAGTTGCTCCTTCATTATATCCAAACCCTGATATTTCCTCCATAAGCTCCTTTAGAGGAATATCTCCATCACCGGGCATAAGGTGAGTATCGCTTTTTCCATCACTGTCTATTATGTGAAGATGCTTAAGATTTTTCCCAAGCTTCTTAAAATAACTCATTATACTTTCATTCTGCACATAAGGGGGAACAACATCACACATGGCTCCAAAATATGGTGAATCAATATATTCAATTATATCACAAAGATCATTTGCAGTTGTGCATACATTGGATTCATATGGAGTAAGAGCTTCAATAAGAAGCATATGCTCTTTTTTTTGTGCGTAATCCACCAGCTCTCTAATGCTTTTGCACAGTCTTTCCCATATTTCCCTCTTAGTAGCTCCATAACCGGCATGTCCGGCTGATATTACCGTATACTCAGCTCCAAGGGCCTTCCCCATTTCAATTGCAATTTTAAGATATTCAATTGATTCTTTTCTTTGATATTCATCACCAGTCATATAGTTGTATGGATATGCATTGTGCTCTGGTGTGTACACCTTTATAGGAATCTGGTATTTATCTCTAAGGTTCAGTAAACTATTTATTTGTCCTCTCTTAAGGTCATATGCATATGCATGAGGCCGGCCTCCCCATAGCTCAATATAGTCATATCCAAATCTTTTAGCGTCTCTAAAGATATCCTCCATATCACTGCGCTGATATCCAGACGTAAACATTCCAACCTTCATAAAATTCTCCCTTCACGATTGTAAGCAGATGACCCAAATCTTTGATTTGGTGTCAGTCGCTTATGCTGTAAGTGTAAAAAACAGACTGCTTCAGAATTAAGAAGCAGCCTGCATCTTTACATAGCAACGTAGAATCAGCTATTAATAATCAAGCTGTCTGTAATATCGCCTTATCTCCATAGGATGACAGTTTAGTTTTTCTATGTGAACATCTATTCTTGAAGTTATTACTCTCATTAAAAGATGAGAAAGATGTCCTCTGAACTTTTCACTTATCCCCTTCAGTTCATAATCCTTTGTGTCAATTATATTATAGTTTGCACATACTCTAGGTAAAAATTTTGCAACCCTTTCACTGAGTGCTCTTTGAGAATCCTCTCCAATGAATACTGTGACTGCTGTATCTCTGTCTATAATTTCAAACATACCGTGGAAAAATTCTGCACTGTGAATGGATTTTGTCCTTATCCAGTGTTGCTCTTCCCAGTAGCACATTGCATAGGAGTATGTTGCTCCATACTGATTTCCTGCTCCAACAAAATAATGTATACTGTCATTCATATGCTTTTTTGCTATGCTTTCTCCAAGTTCATCAGCAGCTTTTTCAACCTCTACAAGTCCGCGTGCAAGATGTTCGTCAAGCTCAGCATAAAGCTCATGATACTCATCAAATTCTCCGGCATTATACATAAATCTATCAGCTGCCATAAAAAATTTAAGCTGCTCATTCTTTGGATATGAAACAAGATAATCTGCCATTTTAGCCAGTTTTGTTTCCGGATAATCAACAAAACCTAAAACTTTTGCACCCGCTTTTTTAGCCTTTTTAACTCCGTCAACCATTTCTGCTGTGCTTCCAGTAACAGAAGATATAACTACAATTGTTCCTTCACTTACCTTTTTGTTTCCAGTTTGAATGTATTCTGCTGCGTTTTCAACAAAGAAATTTATCGATGATCTTTCCTTCATATGCACCTCAGCCTGCAGGCAGGATGCATATGTTCCGCCTATACCAAGCCAGCAGATGTTTTTATATCCTTTTTCGCATATTTCATCTACAATAGACTCTATTTCAACTCTAAGAGCCAATGCACCATTTACGCTGTCCAATTGCTTCTGTTCGTCAAATTTTAACATTATTCTGTTCTCCTAGCTATCTTAATTTATTCCCCAACTTTTAATTTTTGATAATAATCATTGTATATTGTGATTGCTTCACCAACATCTTTTTGGAAAAACACATTTTTCTTGTAGTCAAAATCTCTTGCAGGGTCATTTTTGTATGTGTCAGAAGCTGCTTCAACTGCAGCATCATTTGGACATGAATATGGATATTCTACCAAGTTTGCAGCCATAACCTTAGGATCAGTGATGTAGTTTAGGAATTTTTCTGCAAGGTCTACGTGCTTAGCTCCCTTTGGTACTACATAAAGGTCAAAACCAAGTTGTACTGGATCTTTTTCAAAATCAGCTATTACAAGATTATTTTTTTCACCAAGCTCAGACATAGCCCAAGAAGCATTTCCATCATATGTAAAAGCCACAGATGCAGTTCCATTTGTAAGGTTTTGTTCAGCATTTCCATATGCTACAACATTCTGGTTGTATTTTACAAGCCACTCATAAGCTTCTGCTATTTCACTTTCATTTGTTGAGTTAGGATCATATCCAAGAGCAACAAGTGCTATAGGAAACAGGTTCCTAGCTCCATCTATTGAAGCTATCTGTCCCTTTAATGCAGGGTTTATAAGATCATTGTAGCTCTTGATTTCAACAGGGCTTGTATCCTTGTTATAAATTATATAAATATAGTTCATAAGATATGGTACACAGTATTCTTTAGCAGTCCAGTATGATTCATTAATGTTTGAAGCATTTGGTATGTTTTCAAAGTTTATCTTTTCAACATATCCACCTTTTACAAGTGATTCCATATAAGCATCACATGTCATTATAAGGTCATACTCTTGTCCTCCGCCTGCTGTAAGCTTTGTAATTGCATCTGCGTTATCGCTCATATAGGACAGATTTACCTTTACTTTGTTTTCTTCCTCAAATTTTGCTATCAAGTCGTCTGATATGTATTGTTGCCACATATAAATATTGAGCTCTGTGCTTGGAGCTGCATTGCTGCTGTCTACAGTGGAACCAGCTTTAGTTCCGGTGCATCCTGTAAAAAGCCCCATGATTAAAACCATGGTTAAAAGAATGGAAATTACTTTTTTCATATTGTTGCCTCCGCCTTGTTGCGTTTTTTTAACGCATATTTAATTATATTATTCAAAACCATTGCTATTACAATGACTAGAATCATGATTGTGGTGAGTGCATTAACATCAGGAGTTATCCCTGACTTGTTCATAGAGAGAATTAAAACCGGCAATGTTGAATTTTTCGCACCAGCAAGCATATTACTCATTACAACATCATCTATTGAAAGAGTAAATGACAGAAAAGCTGCACTCATTACTCCCGGCATAATACTCGGAAGAGTAACATTTATAAATGTCTGAATTCTGTTAGCCCCAAGATCCATGGATGCCTCTTCAAGACTGTAACCATCACCACTTATACGGCCTTTAATAGTAACTACTGCATAAGGTATGCAGAAAGTACAGTGACCTATTAATATGGTTCCCATTCCAAGAGCAAGTCCTATTTTCATGAATATAATAAGAAGTGCAACTGCCATAACAATTTCAGGAACTATTATTGGTATATACAGCATATTATTAACGAATTTCTTTCCTCTGAATTCATATTTTTTTAACCCAAGTGCTCCAATTGTGCCTATCGCAACAGAAATCACAGTTGCTAACACTGCAATTACCAGCGAATACCAAAGACTTCCTATTACAGCAGAGTTAGTGAATAATTTTGAATACCACTGCGTTGTAAAGCCATTCCAGTAATAGTTGTATCTTTGATTGTTAAATGAAAAAATCATCATAACAAATACTGGAACATACAGTATGGTATATATTGCAATTGAGTAAATTGCTCCTATGACATCTTCCAATCTTTTTCTTTTTTGTTTTTTTGAAATACTCATTTATACCACCTCCATGTCTTCAATTTTTGCAAATCTGGTATATATATAAATAAGCATTCCTGTTATAACAATCAAAAGTACTGAAAGAGCAGCTCCAAGAGGCCAATTTCTTATTGCTCCAAACTGATTTTTTATAATATTGCCTATGTATAGAACTTTCCCTCCACCAAGCATGTCCGTTACGGTATATATTCCAAGGGAAGGTATAAATACCAATATTATTGACGAGAATATTCCTGGGAAAGTAAGCGGCAGTGTTATTCTAAAAAATGTGGTACGCCTTGAAGCACCAAGATCAGCCGATGCTTCCAAAAGAGATTTACTTAATTTTTCAATTGAGCTGTACATTGGAAGAACTGCAAATGGAAGCATGGTTGTTATCATACCAACCATTACAAGACCGTCTGTATATACAAAGCTCATAGGTGCATTTATAAAACCTGTGCTTTGAAGAAATTGATTTACAGGTCCGCTTGTTTGAAACAAAAGAAGCCAGCTATTAAGTCTCATTAGTGAGTTTGTCCAAAATGGAATCATAATAAGCATAATAAGCCTTGAAGCCACTTCCTTTGGTTTTTTTGCAATATAATATGCAAATGGATATCCTATAAGAAGGCACAGCACCGTAGTCTTTAATGCTGCATTTATAGATTTTACTATAACCTTAAAATATGTGCTGTCCAACAATGTTCCATAGCTTTCCAATGAAAATTTATAAACAACATCACCAAACACTCCCCTGGACATAAAGCTTATGTAGATAATATACAGCATAGGCAGTGCTACAAATAAAATCATCCATAATGAAACCGGTCCGGCCATAGCTAAGGCTGGCAGTGTTTTTCGCTTAAAAATGTTTTTTTTATTCATATTTTCCTCCATACTACTTCAAAGCCTTAATGGCAACAGCTCTATCCGGATTCCAGTATATATTTATAGAATCTCCTTCTTTGAAATCTTCATCCTTCTCAAAACGAGAATACTTTATTTCAGTGTTATCTTTCAAATCAACAGATGTTTTTACAACAGTTCCCATATAAGTAAAATCCTTAATAATACCCTTAAGATTAAATCCTTCCACAGGATCTGCGCTTACCTTTATATACTCTGGTCTAATTGACACATGAATTGATTCACCAACATTAAATCCATTTCCTTTAACTTTCATGGTACCAGCTAAAGTTTTAACATCTAAGATTCCATCTGACGAGCTTGTTACCTCTCCATCAAAAATGTTAGAATCACCAATAAAACCTGCGACAAATTTAGTTAGTGGCTTGTTATAAATCTCTCTTGGTGTAGCAAGCTGTTCTATAACACCTTCATTCATTACAGCTATTCTGTCGCTCATTGTGAGAGCTTCCTCCTGGTCATGAGTTACATAGACAAATGTTATTCCAAGCTTCTTTTGCAATCTTTTGAGTTCTACCTGCATCTGTTTTCTAAGTTTAAGATCAAGAGCCCCAAGTGGTTCATCAAGAAGCAAGACCTTAGGATTATTAATCAGAGCTCTTGCAATTGCAACTCTCTGTTTCTGACCTCCAGAAAGCGCATCAGGCTTCCTGTCTTCATATCCCTTAAGCTGAACAAGATCCAGCATTTCATTAACTCTTTTTGTTATTTCATCTTTTGGTTTTTTTCTAATTTTAAGTCCATAAGCTATATTATCAAATACCGTCATGTGCGGAAAAAGAGCATAGTTCTGAAAGACTGTATTTACATCCCTTTCAAAAGGTTCCTTATCTTCAACACTTAATCCCTGAACCTTGATAATTCCGCAAGAAGCTTCTTCAAAACCAGCAATCATTCTCAGAGTAGTGGTTTTCCCACATCCTGAAGGTCCAAGAAGAGTTATAAATTCTCCTTCCTTTATTTCAATATTCATTTTTTTCACGACTTTGTTATTTCCGAAACTTTTTTCAACATCTATTAAAGACACAATAGAATCAGACATTATTGAAGTTACAACAGAATCAGACATCTTTCACCTCTTAATTTAAACATTAAACTTTTATGAATCATTTTAAAACTTAGCAATTTACTTCCTTATTTAGACTACGACGTTCGGCCATAGTTCTGTATAAAATGTGGTCCTATCTCCTATATTTAACGACCTTGTCGCTTCTACGACTCTTTCATCCATGTCGTAAGAAATCGATTCTAGCAAGAAAGCAGGCGTATGTTCTATTACATCCAACATTCTGGCTTCATTTTTATATAAAGTAGTTATCTTTATCCACTGCTTAGAAAATTTTAATTTATGCTCGTAAATATCTTCAATAACTTTATACAAGGAATTGCTCTCGAAGTCGTATTGAAGAAGGTTATCAAAAAGACTCACGGGCAAATACGAATATTCCAAAGCAAGAGCTATGTTGTCTCCATATCTTACACGCACTATCTCATAGACCTTGGTGCCAATTGTCGTTTCCAGCAGCGAAGCAATTTTTTTATCAGCTTCAATTATGCCGGATTTAACGATTTTATTACTCGGCTTGATGCCCTTGGACCTCAGCATTTGTGAGAAACCGCTGAGTTTAACAAAATCTCTTTCAATATTTGGAAATCTCACGAAAGTACCTTTGCCTTTTACTCTGTAAGCGTATCCCAAATCCACAAGTTGTGTTAAAGCATTCCTTGCCGTCATTCTACTTATGTTGTATGTTTCACTTATTTCCCTTTCAGATGGCAGCTGACTACCGCTCTTAAGCTCTCCAGAATTTATTTTTTCAATGAGAACATCCTTTATTTGAATATACACCGGGGGAATATATGCTTTTTTTATCATATTGTTGTATCCTTTCATAGCATTGGTATACTTGTATATACCACTATATTAATAGTAGCACAACCGTATAACCTACGCAAGACTTTTTTGTAAAATTTGACTCTTTAATAACTTTAGCGACAGGCACCGTCATTTTAGCATAATATGATATATCCCAGTAATACTTTTCTGCCTTGTTGACCGTAGCATATTAAAAGCACCTCATTTGTACTATCATAGTAGTTTGACAAAAGAAAATATATATATAATATTTAAATGACAAGACAGATGAAACGTCCCCCTGTCCTGCCCCTGTCCTGCCCCTGTCCTCATTTTTTTATAAAAAATATAAAAAATGTTACGTTATTATTTTTAAAATTGTCTATATAGTAAAGGGGGAAGGAGGGGGTTCCATTGGGTTTATTGTTAGTAGTAATTAGGTAAGTGATGTAAGAATTTTTTAAAATTATAAAAAAAATTTGGAGGTACATATGAAAAAAATATTGTCTTTATTTTTAAGTTTTGCTTTATTATTAACCTTATTTTGCATACCAGCATATGCAGATAAAAAGCCCAGCTCTTTAAATGAAGTTGAAATTTCAAAAGAGAATGCTTACTATGACGAAAGCCTCGGAGCATATGTTGTTTCCTTTACATTAAATAGTGATAATACATTAAACTATTTAACTAAATCTGAAGTAAATGCATTAAACACTGAAGGAAATACATTAAATAGTAGTAATACTAATATTTCTGAATTACCAAATACAGATGAAGATTCACTTTCAATATTGGCAGATTACTATGAATACTATAAATTCGTTAAAACTTCTGGACCAGTTAAATATGTTGGAACTAGGCGAAAAGTATCTGCTGATTTTGAAGCACCTCCTGCAGGTGGTTCAGTTTCAAAAAGTGTAAGTTTTACTATATCAGCTACATACTCAGCAGGTGTTACAACTTCTGCACAAAAATCTGCAATACAGGCTAACGCAGGTTTTTCATGGAATGTAAGTGCAACTGCAAGTACAACTTATACAGCTAACCTAAGTGCAGGACAAACTGGTTATTTAGCATTCACACCTTATTATAACAAGGTTAGTGGTAATTTACAGCTATACAGTAATTGGGATGGTCTAATTTCATCAACTAGTGCTACAGGATATTCAGTAATGAAAACTTATGATGGAGAACCTGACGGACTTTATCAGTTTATTCTATATTAAATATAAAAAAATAAGATCAGGAAACTGGTACTCTTGTCAAGTAATTTAAGCTTGTTAAGCTATAAGCTATATGAAGATGATTTCTATATTCTATAGAAATCATCTTTTAGTATTTAAATTCTTTCGTTAAATATATTTATTGGTATAATTATTAAGCAGACACCTTGTATTAGTTTTATTGATTTAGCAGAAAAATTTAATCAAATATTAAAATTTTATATCTACTTCTATCACTAACACATATAATATAACCTACTATTAACTGAAATATGAAAGGAGTTATTATGATTAGAAAATCATTTCTTATTAATGTTAGAATTTTGGTGAATTTAAAGATAGTAATTGTAATTTTTATAACAATATTTAGTGTAGCATGTGTTAAAGAGGTTGAGGAAAAACCAAACGAATATTTAATTGATATAAAAGTAGTTAATAAATCGAATTCAAAAATAGATTATTTAGAGTTATATGAAAAAGGTGAAAACTGGGAATACCTAATTACTAAGGCTTATGAAAATGACGATGGATATGTTCATTTTGCAATAAGCTACAATAAAGATAGTATTTTTTATATTAAAGGATATGTAGATAAAAAAGAAGTTGAAAAATGCGAATTTAATTTAGATGGATTTGAACAAATTTATACAGAACAGACTCTATATATTTATCTTATAAAAAATGAAAATGAAGAATTTGAATTACAAAAAGAAATTGTAGTTGAATGAAAAAATTAATTCTCTGTTACTTATATTTAGGTAACAGATTTTTATCTGCAAATTTTAAATAATGTATTATACTTTCTCTATAAATAACCATAATACAGATTTATTGATGTAAATCCAGGAAAAATATATAAAGATTTAATTAATAAATTGAAGGAGTTAAATTCAATACTTACTGTTCTTTCAAATAGAATAGATGGAGCAACCAATTTCTTTAGAATAAGTAAAATTTGAAAATTCCAATTTATGTAGTAAGATAGTCAAATAGTAAAACATCTGAAGCATGTAGTTTATATGATAACTTGATAAGTTCAGGCAGGACTTTACTTGGTGAGTGATTTAATATATATAGAATAAAATAATAGGTAAATTATTCATAGAATACTATGTAGTCTACCTATTATTGTAGCTCAGTTAAATATCACCTAAGCTTTATATTATATTTGAGTTAGTATATTTTACTTATAGAATTAGTTGTTCCGGATTCTATGAAGTTTCCATAACTATTATAAACTTTACCGGTTACCGAAAGCCTATATGTACCTTTTGAAACAGTTTTATATGTAGTATTTACACATTTTGTAGTTCCTTCCTTTGTCCAGGTTGCAATAGTATACCAAGTATTATTGGAATCCAGCTTCTGTAAATTCATAACTAATACACATGTGCCATTACTTAAATTTTGAGTCATATTACCTGTGCATGTAGCTTTGCCAGAACTATCTATGCTAAGGGTTGTGCCTAGAGTTATTAAGTTTGTCCACATAGGTGAAATGTCTATAGTACCACTTTCAGCAGCTGTTGCTTGTAATCCAAATGATAATAGGATGATTAGCAACATGATTAAACTTATTATTTTTCTCATTTTATTACTCCTTTATATTTTTTTATTTATGTATATAAGACAATTTATAAAAGAGAAATGTAACAAAAATTTTATTTTATCGATTTTCCTATAGATATAAGTTCCTCATTGGACAAGGTATCATCATTGCTGCTGATGACAATTGAATTTCCGTGAAATTTAAAAATCATTGTAACAGTTCCGGGTTTTCTATATATATAGCCGTTAATATTGTTAATAATAATATTATATTTTCCACAATTTTCAGTATCTACACTGAATGATGCATTCTGATCATATAATGCAATGTCAATCATTTTATTTCCTAAATTGTAAAAAGTAAGAGAAAAAAAGTTTTCAGTTTTATACTCGTCGCTTTGATTGTAGCCTTTTGGTATATAGCCAACTTTAAAAGTTGGAATGTTTTTATTATTTTCTTCAGGTGTAAAAGAAGCATGTGTATCAAAGGTTTCTATATAAAAATTCAGTACTTTTTCTCTGAAGGCATCGACAGTTATAAATGGAATTATAAAACCAGATGATAATATTAGAACAAGGGCAGCGACTTTCATCATTAATTTTTTTTGTTTTCTTTGTTTTATTAATTTAGCATCAAGTTTATTGAAATGTTCGTTTAACATTGAGTATATTTTTTTATCCAGATTATCCTGATTAGGATTTATTATTGTATCGTCTGTTTCTAATAAGTCAAATAATTCACTATCCTTTTCTGCAAGTGATAAAGCAGCTTTTTTTACAAGAAATTCTTCGTTATTATTGTTATTATTTTTAATCATTATTCATATCGCCACCTTTCAGCCTGTTTTTTAACATATCTAAAGCTCTTTTTTTATACATTCTAATACTTTTGACGTTTAAGTTTAAAGCTATTGCTATTTCTTCATAAGTTATTTCATCATAAACATATCTATATACCAAAATAGATTTATATGGTTCCGGAATATGATTTAATGTTTCTTCAACTTCTGAAACACCGATTTTTTCAGTAAAATCATTATCGGCATTACAAGGAATATATTCAGCTATGCTATCAAAGTCAACATTTAATTTGTCTCTTTTAATAAAATTAAAATAATTATGCTTAACCATACTCATTAAGTATGCTTTTATCTTGTATGAATGGATTTTTTTAATTATTTCTATCTTTTCAATAACTTTAAGAAAAGTAGTGGATAGAATATCGTCTGCAATCTCATTGTTTTTTGATAACTTAAATGCATATTTCCATAAGGTCTTGCCATATTTTTCATATAAGTTTTTTGTGTATTCATAATTATTTACTTCAATATCCGATTCTTCCATATCGGGCATATTAAAAATAATAAACATAATTTATCCCCCCCAGGCAGTCATAATAAATTATATCATGTAATTTTGTTTTAATAAATATTAATTTAAATTTTAGAGGTGTAGCACAACAACCAGTTATTATAGTTGGAATCAAAAACTAAGCTTATTTATTCAGTATTAGGAAATGCTTTCTAAAGGTTCGCTACTTCTTTTAAAGACATGGGGACGTTTCATCTGTCTTGCTTTACTGTCCTTTCGACTATTTCTTTTCCAATTCCAAACACCCTACTTAATTGTAATTCTTGAACATTTTTTATTATATATATCATTAATTATTTTATTTCTTTCACTAATTGGTAATTCCCATATATTACTTATGCAGTATTCTTTGCAAATTGTATCCCTTATTGTATTATCATTAAAGTTACTTACCATCTTATATTCTAAACATTCATCTTTATTATAAGAATTCATGAATTTATCGAACTCCTCATATGTATCAAGATATTCCTTTATAATTTCTCTAAGAATATATCTCTTTTGTCAATTCCTCTTAGCATAATATGATAAATCCCTGCAATACTTTTCCGCCTTGCTAACCGTGGCATATTAAAAGCACCTCATTTGTACTATCATAGTAGTTTGACAAAAGAAAATATATATAAAATATTTAAATGGCAAGACAGATGAAACGTCCCCCTGTCTGCCCCTGTCTGCCCCTGTTTTGCAAAAAAAAGCATCCATAATTTAATATGAATGCTTTCAAAATTTAACTATAGAATTATCGGATTGGCGGTGTATCCATCATCTTAGGTACTCTTTCGAGTGCGTCAGGAACCATTTCCGACCTAACCCCATCGCTAAAAAGCGGGTGTGATGTTTATCTTGATATATCTATACAGTATTTCTGCCATTTCTGCCCTGGTAGTATTTTCAATCGGCGCCAGAGTTGATTCTCCTCTACCTTTGATGAGACCTGTTTCAACTGCCCATTGCATGGCAGGAACGGCATACCCGGAAATTGAATCACTGTCTGTAAAACTTGAAAGCTCTCTGCCCGCACTTGTATCATAACCCTTAAACGAGGCATATCTGTAAAGTATCGCAGCAAACTGTTCCCGTGTTATATTTTCATTAGGTCCAAATTTTGTTTCGCTGATTCCGTTGACAATTCCATTTTTCTGTGCCCATGCTGCTGCGTCAGAATAATATTCACCTGCTGCAACGTCTGTAAAAAAGCCTGCACCGTTATTTGATTCCTTCTCTAATCTGTAAAGCACGGTTATAAGCATACCCCTAGTAGTTAAAAGCTCTGGTTCAAATGTATCTGTGCCTGTTCCCGACATCAGACCGTTTTCAATTGCAAATTTAACTGCCTCATAAAACCAATCTGTTTCTTTAACATCTTTAAATGGATTTATATATTTTCCCACAGGCTTTCCCTTATCTTTATTGCTTATATCAGGTTGAGTCCCGCTGTCATCATTTAGAATATCACCTGTGTAAGCTACATCGAAAGAAGTACCAGAGTGACCAAAATTAAATGTTTCAGTTAATATTTCCTCACCTCCCAGGGTTAATAATCCACTTCCCTCAGCTGTTTTATCATAGGTTTGCTTAGTTTCAATTATGTTTCCCATTTCATCCCTTAAATTTACTATAATATTCCCGCCCGTTATTTCATTCATGGAATTATTTAAGATCTCTGCCTGAACAACTGTTTTGTTTTCTTCAGACTGCATTAAACTTGTAATAGAAACCGGTTTCATATTTTTAGTAAGCAGACTTCTTATTTTCACATAGTCTGAATTGTTGGATATATCCGCATCATCAATAATTTCACCGTTTTCTTCCAATACTACATTGAAAAATATCCTGACTCCTTCCTCCGGTATTTCACCGTCTTCATTTAAAATATCTTGCAAATCTTCTTCTTTTAACAAAATATTCTTTATAAGTATCCCTTCATTAATCATATTCAAGCTCTCTGAATCTGCGATTGTTTCGGTTACAATCGGCGCATTGCTGAAATCAGGAGTATCATAAATCTGAAGCTTTATCACATGCTTTCCTTCTGCCAGTTTTGAGAATATACTGTTGTAAAGCTGAATACTGAACATGCGTTGCCTTCCTAATTCTTTTATAGTGTCAATGCTATATATTCCTACATCGGGAACATCCATATTAAGTGTTCCGATTTCTGTATCAACAGATGTTGAATATTCTGCATTTATACTATAATCAGGGTTTTCAATGGTTGCAGGTACTGCATAAAAAACAGTAATATCCTTATATTCTCCCGGTTTAATAAAGTTATCTTTGCCAAATGTATGGGAAATGCCACCAATGTTGACTGTTACTTTTTCAACAGGTTCCACACCTTCGTTGTAAAGCCTAAACAAAATAGGCGTATCTAACCCTGGCAGTAATTCTTCGCGAGAATAATATATTTCATCAATAATTATATTGCTTCCATACTTAGATTTTGCAGAAGCTAATTTGTTGTTTGCCTCTACCGTGCTGTAATCTGTTATATTCAGTGCAAAGTTTATTTCTTTTGTATAATTGTCACTATAAGCATCGAAGAAATCAACAACGTTATTTTCATCAAGCACTAACAATTTAATTTCAGGAGATACTGTAATACTTCCGTCATCTTCTTGTATAAACTTCCTTCCCCAAATTGCATAATTGTATATTCCGTCCTCTGAAGTCTGAGTTACAAGGTCAGATTGGGTCCAAACAATAGATAAGTCATCTAGTTTATCTGCGCCTTTTGTGAACTTAAAGCTGCTGTAATCAGATGTATCAGAGCATTCAATTTCATTTTCAAATTGGGTATAAATGTTTCCGTTGCCATCAACGGCTGACAGCCTGATTTTATTATCCTCTTCAACATCACTGGTTGTTTTTGAATTCCAACCAATAACAAAACGCTCAACCTTGTCAGGAAATACCACTGATGTTATACATGGATTTTCATCTCTGGTTTCATTGTTCGTCAGCCTGATATTGTTTATAATATCGCCATTTCTATCAATTATCGCACAATAGATTTCTGTATTTTCCGTGTCCTTCATTCTGATTTGATATGTAATTGCAGCAGTCCCGTCAGCTAACATCTCTGCATTTATGGTATTAACCTTAT
>Ga0074193_1002381_pt1 | contig 17201 bp, 21 predicted proteins | sample EPASupsiteHSE605_FD_64523 | JGI IMG/M metagenome (GOLD analysis project Ga0074193, IMG submission 64523) | Bioremediated contaminated groundwater from EPA Superfund site, New Mexico - Sample HSE6-05 | ecosystem: Environmental > Aquatic > Deep subsurface > Groundwater > Contaminated ... | reverse complement strand
AGACGGCAGGTCATTTGACCTGCCGTCTGCCGCTTTATTTAAAAAACCTCTTTAGGGGCCTTTTTTGCCGGATATGACCGAAGCGAAACGCTCTGTCTGGAAAGTAGCTATCCGGCGCATAGAAAGGAGAAATATGGAGAGAGATTGTGGAAGGGTGTCAGTTGGTAATGCGCTTGGTCATTTCCTTCGGGATTTTGCCGCCGCCCTGACCGACGTATTTGAACACATCGACGGACTGTTGAATCTGGGCGTCGGAAAGATGCCTGATCGGACCGACGGCACGGGCGGCAAGGTAAGCCCGAGCGGATTCTTCAAGATAAACGGCGGCGTAGAGCGCCTGCTTAACAGAAGTGCCGACCGTCATAACGCCGTGGTGCGCGAGAATAACGGCAAGAGAGTCTCCGAGATATTTGACGGTGTCAATACCCATATCTTCGCTGCCGGGAGAGCTGAAAGGCGTGACCTTTACATTGCCTGCGCAAGCGTTTGCAAGGGTTGTAAGGTCTGCGCGGAACTCGTCTTCAAGCAGGCTGATTGCCGTTGCATAGGGCTGGTGCGTGTGGACGACGGCTTTGAGGTCGGGGCGGTGCTTGAAAATGTAAAGGATGGCGTCTGTGTCGGAGGAGGGCTTTCGGCTGCCCTCGATAATGTTGCCCTCAATATCCATGACGACGACGTCGTCCTCGACCATGTCTTCATAGATCATGCCGGACGGCGTAACAAGCACCTCGCCCGAATCCATACGGGCACTGACGTTGCCGCCGGAGAGGGCAATCAGGCCGTAGCGGTCAAGGTTCATGCCCGCCTTAATTATTTCGCGTTTTTGTGCTTCAAACATTAATCAAATCCTCCTAAATAAATTCGTCATTAAACAATTTCAGCAAATCCTTCGGAGCTTCGCAGAGATAGTCCGGCGCGTATTCCAGCAAATGTTCTTTTGACTGAAAGCCCCAGGATACCGCAGCTACGTCCACCTTGGCGGCCTTCGCCGTTTTCATATCCACATCGCTGTCGCCAACATAGAGGCAATTGCCTGTATCGAGCCCCAGCGCCGCAATGTAATCTAAAAGACAACGCGGGTCGGGTTTTGAAATGGAGTGTGTCGTCTGCCCCTTGACGTTGTCGAAAAGCCCGGGGAAGAGATCCGCAATCAATACTTGCGCGATAATATGGGGTTTGTTGGTAAGAACACCCAGAAGAATGCCTTTAGCCCGCAGCGCGAGGAGCAGCTCTGTAATCCCGTCGTAGGCTTTGCTCATGCGGCCGGGATCGGCGGCGTAGCTTTCAATATCAAAGTCGCGGGCCTCAGGAGCGAGTTTGTCCACCTCCATCTCCGGACAGCCGCCTAGCCGGAGAAGCTCGTGGTAAAACACGCCGATGGGGAGGCGGCAGAGCGTCTGGCAGACATCAGCGCTGATGTGCGAGAATCCGAAATGGTCCAAGGTTCGGTTGCAATAATGCAGTACGGTGGGCAGGGTGTTAATAATCGTTCCGTCCAGATCAAAGATGCAGGCGCTATACTCAGGCCGATCAGACAGCGGTGAAGTCTTCAAAACGAATCTCCTCAAGGTCGTGTTCCTGAATGCCGAAGCTTTTGCCCATGAGATCTTCGATGCCGTTAATCAGGGTCATTGCGTCCATGCCGTACTTCTTAAGAAGATACATTTTTGACGCGCCGTGGGCGTAGGTGTCGTCAAGACCAACCTTGACAAGCCGTTTATTAATGCCGTTTTCGGCCATAACCTCGGCGACTGCAGTGCCGAGTCCACCGATGACGCTGTGGTTTTCAATTGTGACAACGCCGTATTTGGCTTTATTGCAGGCTTCGACAACCTGGGGGTCGGTGAAAGGCTTGAGCGTGGATACATGCAGATGCTGGATGGAAAGGCCTTGAGCCTTGAGTACAGCCGTCGCGCGCATAGCCTCTTCGGTGCAGACGGAAGAGGACAAAAGCGCAATATCACTGCCTTCGGAAAGCACGCGGGCGTGATTAAATTTCATCGGCTCGCTCGCGGGGAAAAAGCGTGGGACATCCTTACGGAGCATTCGGATATAGACAGGGCCGTTGTAGTTATAAGCTAAGTCAAGCACGCCCTCAATCTCGGTCGCGTCGCCGATGTCAAAAATGGCCATATTCGGAACGGTACGCAGGACCCCGATGTCGTTTGTGGACTGATGGGAAACACCGCCGGGCGTCGTGATGCCGGGGACAAACCCGACGAATATGACGGGCAAATTCGGATAAGCAACGCTCATCTCTACCTGATCGAGAATGCGGCGGTAAAGAAAAACAGCGAAAGTATGGAGCATGGGACGGAAACCCTCGCGTGCAAGACCGGCTGCCCAGGAGCACATATTCTGCTCGGCAATGCCCATGGAGAAGTAGCGCTCAGGATAAACCTTGGCGAAATCCTTGACTTCGCAGGAGGTGCCGAGATCCGCCGACAGAACAACAACTTCGGGATGTTCCTTGGCGAAGCGCAGGATATTCTTGGAATGCGTATTTGTTTCAATTTTCATTGCTGTCACCTCACTTACATTTCGTCGTGGAATTTTTGGAACTCGGCCTTTTCGGCGCTGGACACCGTTACAAAGTGCTTCGGCAGCATTTTCTCCAGCAGGGGAACACCCTGTGCGGGATTCGTCTTGCAGAGAACCATCAGCGGCTTGCCCTCGTGGGGCGTTTCAGCTGCGGCCTTGAGCGCGTCGATGTCGTGGCCGTCAACTTCGATGGCTTCCCAGCCGAAGGCCTTCATGCGCGCAACCATCGGTTCGGTGTTCATAACGTCCCTCGTCCAGCCTTCCACCTGCTGACCGTTCACGTCTACATAGATAATAAAATTATCAAGCTGATAGAAAGAGGCTGCCTGGAAGCATTCCCAAGCCTGACCCTCTTCGAGTTCACCATCGGAGAGCATGCAGAAAATCCTACCGCTGTTGCCCTTTAGCTTATAGGCATGCGCGGTGCCGGCGGCAATCGAAACCGTTTGTCCGAGAGAGCCGGCTGTGTTTTCGAAGCCGGGGGAGTGTTCGGCGCCGATCATTTCCATATTCCAGCCATCGACGTTGAACTTTTCAATTGCCGAGTGGGAGATTCGGCCACATTCGGCAAGCGCACAGTAGATAACAGAGGCGTAGTGGCAGCAGGAGACGAAAAAGCGATCCCGATCCGGCATTTCTCTGCCGCTATAGCCGTTATACAAGGAACCCTTGGGATAATCCATGTTGGTCGGGGAGGGAACACCGGGGAAGGGCAGTGCTTCCGGACTTCCGAGACTAGGCCCGATATTCAGGATACCCATATATAAGGTTGAAACAAGCTCGGCCGAGGAACAGGCCTGAGTCAGGTAACAGCCACCTCTGTTGATGGCGATTCCGAGAATTTGTTTTCTGATATTCTTCGCGGCTAGCGCGATTTGGTCATTTGAGTATTTGACGTCTGGCATACGCAGTTCTCCCTTCGTAATACGGGTATAATTCCCGTCTGAAATGTTAAATTAATATCAGATATCCGACTTTAGACAGCCGAAAAGGTGACTTTTTGCCCCTGCTAATATAATTTCATAGTAGTGAACAAATGTCAATGAGAAAGTTTGCAGTAAATTCACTAAAAGTAATTAAACTAACTTGGATATTCTGTACGAATTAGGCATATAAAACAAAAATGAGTTGACGAGCTTTAAATATGCCGCTACAATTAGGATAATCATTGCGGCACTAAATTTCACAATGTCGAACATATGATAAACAAATAACAAGGGACGATGGAGGTCAAGATGAAGGCGGTAGTTAAAACGGCGGTCGGCTTTGACAATATGATTTATACAGATATTCCGGAACCCGAGGCTACCGGGGACCTGGTCAAAATAAAAATTGCATACAGCGGCGTTTGCGGAACCGATCTACATGCATACAAGGGAACCTATTCCAGCACAAAACCCCCTGTGGTGCTGGGACACGAATTTTCCGGCGTGGTTGTTGCGGTCGGACCAGCGGTTAAAAAGGTCAAGGTCGGCGATAGGGTCACAAGCGAAACAACATTTAAAACCTGCGGTGCATGCCCCAGCTGCCTGAGCAAGGACTATAATCTCTGCGGCAGCCGTCAGGGTCTGGGCACCCAGATAAACGGCAGCATGGCCGAATACCTCGTCAGCAGGGAAGAGAGCGTTCATATTCTTCCCGATAATGTCAGCCTTATTTCTGCCTCTCTGACGGAGCCGCTTGCCTGCGGGGTCCATGCGGTGATTGAAAAGGGGGAGGTTAAAAAAGGGGATGTTGTCTGCATTTTCGGCGCGGGCGCTATTGGTCAGATGGTGGCACAGGTGGCAAAATCTCTGAAAGCAACCGTCATCATCGCGGGACTAAGCACCGATGCCGAACGCTTTGACATCGCAAAGGCCAATGGCGCGGACCTAACGGTTGATCAGGAAAAGGAGGATCTTGGCGCTATCATTAAAGAAATGACAGATGGTGTCGGTGCCGATATTTCCTTTGAGTGCTCGGGCTCGGTTGCAGCGGCAAATAAGGCCCTTGAAATAACAAAGCGCAAGGGAAAAGTTGTTCAAATGGGTGTGTTCTCCGAGGCAAAGGCCCCGATCCGGGCGGATTACATTCTGCATAAGGAAATTGTCTATGTCGGTTCACGCAGCCAAAAGCCCACATCCTGGGTCACATCAATTGAGCTACTGAAGGAAGGCCTTGTTGTCCCCGAAAAAATCGTCACGCTGATCTCTGATCTGAAGGACTGGAAGGACGCGTTCAATGTCTCGCTTGCGGGTGAAGGCGTTAAAGCGGTTATTTGCTGCAACCCCGACCTTCATTAGAGCTTAAACGCCAAAAATAAGAAAACCGCGGGAAACAGGTTCCCGCGGCACGAAGGGCTTAGTGTTATTAGGCAAGCTGCAGCAGCCTTTCGGCCAGGACCTTATCAACGATAAGTGTGTTCAGATATCCGCCTCTGACGGCAGCTAAAACGGCCTCGGCCTTGAAGGCTGCAGCACTGATGCCGACAGTCCACTGGGGACTCTTCATCGCATCAAGCGGTGCGCTGATCGTATAGCGTCCGCGCTGGACGACTTCCTTTCCGTCTTTGTCGTAGGGCCTGGCGAGCAAGTGCCCGACGGCGCCCTGTTCGATGAGTTCCAGTCTGTCCTTGTCGCTCAGGTTGCCGGACAGTTGGATCGAGGTGCCCGCATCGAGTGAACCGACGCCCGTCAGTATGATGTCTGTGTGCATGGCTTTCTTAATAGTTGCCGCTATTTGTGGTTCATTCATGAGATAGTCGTGAACAAGCTTGTTTTCGACATAGACAGGCGCGTAGATATTAGAGTAAGTACCGCCGAGTTTTCTGGACATTTTGAGGGCCAGCTCCAGACCGTCAATTTTCGGGTTACCTGTTCCGAGACAGCCGACCATTTGGACGACATTGACGTTGTAGTATTCCCGGTTTTCAAGCAGTTCGCAGAGCTCATGGGGCACAGTCCCCCAGCTGATGCCGATACTTGTGTTGTTTTCCATGATCGCATAAAAATACTGCAAAGCAGCCTCGCAGCAGCGACGTATGGCTTTTTCATAGCTGTACTGGCCGGAAACGACAACGGCGTCCCGCAAGCCGAGCTTTTTACGCAGCGCATAGGCAAGCTGGGCATCCTTCAATATCGGACTGTGGACGATGATTTCCACAATGCCGTTTTCCTTGGCCTCATCGAGCAGCCGAGAAACGGTTGGTCTTGAGGTGTTGAGCATTGTGGCAATTTCGTTTTGGTTGAGATTTTCTTCGTAATAAAGCTCTGCAACACGGATTAGGAGCTCGTTTCTGTCATCCATTAGGCTTTTCCTCCAGGAAATGCATTTATCATTTGTCAAGAGTATAGCGCATTTGTTCACAAAGATAAACAATAATTTTAAGATATTGGAGATAAGATTATGTTCAATCGTCTGACGACAATCAAAAATCCCACGGGACTTCATGCGCGCCCCGCTTCCCAGCTGACGGCGCTCTGCAAAAAGTTTCCGGAGAAAATTACACTGGAAATTGGTGATACAAAGGTCGATCCCAAAAGCATCATTTCCGTGCTCTCGGCCGGCATCAAATGCGGAACTGTTATCAATGTCGCCGTCGAGGGCGAAAATGAAACGGCGGTCGGTGAAGAACTTGTGTCTTTTATTGACGGGCTGACCGAATAAGTAAGGAGGAACTGAAGTGGGAAATATACGTGAAGACCTGATTGTTTTCGGTGTGAAGGCAGAAAATGCCGAGGAAGCGATCAGAGCGGTCGGTGCAAATCTTATTAAGGGCGGGTACGTCAAGGACAGCTACCTTCCGGCCGTTATTGAAAGAGAGGCGGAATATCCGACGGGACTGCAGCTCCGGACAATCGGTGTTGCAATGCCGCACACGGCGGGCGTGCATGTCAATATGCCGGCCATCTGCGTGGCAAAACTTGAAAAGCCCGTTGAGTTTGGGCATATGGGCGATCCGGACACGAAAGTGCAGGCGGAGCTTCTGTTCATGATGGCGATTAAAAATCCCGATGAACAGCTCGATATGCTCAAAAAAGTAATGAGTGTATTTACCAATGATGAAGCTGTAGAGAAACTGAGCGCTGCCGCCAGTCAGGATGCGCTTTATGAAGCTGCAAAAGCGTACATTGGTTAATATAAATTAAAAGTAAGGAGGTGTGATCCCATGAAAAATGTCAAGATCCTATGTGTCTGCGGCTCGGGCACCGTTAGCTCGGCAATGGTAGCAAATAAACTAAAGGAAAAACTTGCAAAGCACGGTTACTCAGTCAATGCCGTTGAAGCAAGCCCTACTTCGGTTGAGTCATCCCTGTCGGCAGGCGGTTTCTCCTTGATCGCCTGTGTATCACCTGTATATAAAGATTACGGTATACCCAAGGTCAACGCCGTCGGTATGCTGACAGGCCTTGCCGAAAAGCAGGTTATCGACGACTGCCTAAAAATCCTTGATGCTCAATAAATAGAGAGGGAGCAAATAAATTTCGTAAACATCGGAAACGATGAAATAAATTTTGAGGAGGGTTCTATTTTGGATTCATTTTTTCAGGGTTTGAGTAACATATTCTCGACACTAGGCGCGGCAGTTTTTGTTCCTGTTATTCTTTTTGTTCTTGCGCTGTTCCTCGGTGTAAAACCCAAAAAGGCATTCAATTCCGCATTGCTCTGCGCGGTCGGTCTCACTGGCTTTAACCTTGTTATCAACAGTTACGGCGGCATTATCGCACCCATCGTCACTCAGATGGTAACAAACACCGGCGTCAACCTCCCTGTGCTTGACACTGGGTGGCAATCCACTTCCGTTATCGCCTACTCCACGACCGTTGGTCTTGTGTTCATTGGAATCGCAATCGTCCTGCAGATTGTTTTGTTCCTTGTCAAATGGACGAATGTCTTTATGGCCAGCGATCTCTGGAACAACTACTCCTTCATGGTTTGGGGCTCCATGCTGTACCTCCTCACCGGAAGCATGTGGCTGGCTCTGGCCGTTATGGTCACTCAGCTGCTCTACATTCTTCTGTTCAGCGAAGTCGCGGCAAAGCGCTGGTCCACGCACTATCAGTATCCGAGCTGCTGTATGACGGCACCTCACCACCTGGAAGGCGTGCCCTTCGCCATTCTCATGAACTGGCTGCTTGGCAAAATTGGCTTCAACAAGATTAAGCTCGACGCCGACACCATTCAGAAAAGATTCGGCCTTCTCGGCGAACCCATGTTCATCGGCCTTATCATCGGCGCCCTGATCGGCATCATTGCTTATTTCAACGCTCTCGGCGAACTGGCAAGCTGGGGCAAGATCACATCCTCCGCAGTTTCCACCGCAGCGGTTATGGCCGTGTTCCCCAAGGTCGGCGGCATCTTTGCTTCCGCGTTCTCCTCTCTGACCGACGCTTACAAATCCAAAGCGATGGAAAGCGGCAAGAACCGCGAGTGGTATCTGTCCGTCAACGACGCGGCTGGCTACGGCGAGCCCAACACCCTCGTAACCGGTATTCTGCTGATTCCGATCATGCTTCTGTTGTCCTTTGTACTTCCCGGCAACAAGATTCTGCCCATGCTTGACCTCGTCGCGCTGCCCTACATGGTTGAGATATTTGTCTCCATTTCTCATGGCAACATTGCCAAGAGCATCGTTACAGGCGCAATCTGGTTCAGCCTTGGTCTCATCATTGCCTCTCAGCTGGCCCCCACCTTCACGGACGTCGCACTGCAGGCCGGTTTTGTCCTGCCCGAAAACGCAACGATGTACGTTATCAGCTTCGGCATTATGTGCCACCCGCTGATGGCTGGCCTGTTCTACGCTTTCTATTCTCGAAACCCCATTATTATCGGAATTGTGGTCGTTCTGTACTTCGTGCTCTATTTCGTATTCAAGAAGTACAAGACACCCATCGTCAACTGGCTTGAAACTTATGGCGTTGAGGATGAAAACTCCGATACACGTCCCCAGACGGTCTGAGTTCGCGCTTTCATGACTCAAGCGGCTATTAACAGCTAGCATATGAAAATGGAGCCGCTGTTGTTTCATTCAACAGCGGCTTCTCTTATGATCGGAGGTATCCATGCTCAACGAACTAACCACAGCGCCCCAGAACATTGTCGTTGTCGGCGACGCCTTTGTCTCGCCGGACACGATGGAGGCCGCCGTGCGGGCCTCAAAAATCAATATCGGAAAAATATCGGCAGTCTATTGGGGCACTCCCGACAAGAGTGACTTTGCCCGTCGTCAGCTCAATATTGAACGCCATGGGTCGGAGGCCGAAGCCTATGCCGAGGACTTAGAGGCGGCGCTTACAGATTGCACCGTGCTCGTAACGCATTTTAACCCTGTTCCCGCCGGGGTTTTTGAAAAAGCCCCATGCCTCAAGGCCGTGCTGACCTGCCGGGGCGGACTTGAACATATTAACGTCGAGGCGGCATCGGCGCGCGAGATTCCTGTCGTCAACGTCATTCGAAATGCGATTCCCGTTGCGGAGTTTGCACTTGGTATGATTATCAGTCTCACCAGAAATATTTCGACCTCCCACCATCTTCTGATTGATGGAAAATGGGAAAAGGTCTTTCCAAACACCGACTTTACCTCGACCCTATCCAACCTGACGGTCGGGCTAATCGGTCTCGGCAATATCGGAATCGAACTTGCCGTTCGTCTCAAAGCGCTCGGCGTTCCGATGATTGCCTTTGACGAATATACGTCCAAAGAACGCCTTGCGCGTAATGGCCTTGAAAACATCCGTATGGTTGACTCGATGGAGGCGCTGTTTTCCCAGGCGGATATCATCAGTCTGCACTTGCGGCTTACGCCCGAGACGGAAGGTCTGATCAACAAGAAATATTTCAGTTTGATGAAGCCGACGGCCTATTTCATCAATAGTTCGAGGGGCGGGCTTGTCAATCAGGAGGATCTGATCCAGGCGCTCCGTGCCCACAGCATTGCCGGGGCAGCGCTTGATGTCTTTGATAAGGAACCGCTCACCGAGGACCACGACTTTAGAGGTCTTGACAATGTGCTTATAACGCCGCATATCGCGGGTGCCACGGTGGACGCCATTCCAATGGCACCTTATCTGCTGATGCGCGAAGTGGACAAGATTATCGAAAAAGACTTGACAGAACGCATCGTCAACTATAATAAATTAAGATAAAAGGAGTGTGAGCGTCATGATTTTACAGGAAGAACGCGAACAAGTCGTTGAGTACGGCAAAAAAATGGTTGAGCTGGGCCTTACGGTCGGCACTTTCGGAAACCTGAGTGTCTTTAACCCCAAGGAGAATCTGATGGCCATCAGCCCCTCCGGTATGGACTATTTTCTAACGAAGCCGGAGGACGTGGTTGTCCTTACGCCGGACGGCGAGAAGGTCGACGGTGACAGAAAGCCCTCAAGCGAATATGACATGCACAGGATTTTTTATCAGAAGCGGCCCGGTATCAATGCCGTTGTTCACACGCACTCCACCTATGCCACGACGCTGGCCTGCCTGCAGTGGCCCATCGAGCCCATCCACTACCTGATTGCCTATTCGGGCGCAGACGTGCCCTGCATCCCCTATGTACAGTTCGGCACCTATGAGCTGGCGCAGGCCGCCTTTAATGCGATGGGTGACGACCACTATGCCTGTCTGCTCGGCAACCACGGTCTTTTGACCTGTGGCGGCAGCATCAGTTACACAATGGATATTGCCCAGCAAATAGAGTTTGTCTCGCAGATCTACTATCAGGCACGAGTCGCGGGCAAGCCTGTGCTGCTCAGCGACGAGAATCTAAACGTGGTGCTTGGTACTTTCCAAAAATACCGTCAGAAATAAAACCGTCACAATACTAAAAGCGTGCCGCTCGCCGATAAGCGGCAGCCACGCGGATGCCGCGGACCTGACTAAGCTGTGAGGCCCGACGAACAGTATCCGCGCGGAGCAAACGGAGGTCATTATGATAGAAATAAAAGGTCTTGGAGGCGCTCCCGGCTGTGCCGGCGGACGCGCTGTTGTCCTGCGCGGCGGAAAGCTGTCTCTCGAGAAAAAGACGGTGTCGGATCCCGCGGCCGAGGTTGAAAGCATGGAGAGTGGACGCCGCAGCTATAACGAGGCCCTCCAAAAATTGGCCGAGGACTCAAGGACTGCCCATGGAGATGAAAGCGCTGCCATTTTCGAGGCCTATCAGGAGATTATTCAGGATGACGTGTTTTTCGGACAGGTTAAGGAAATTATCCTCAGCGAAAGCGTCTGCGCGTCTTATGCCATTGAAACAAAGCGCGCCGAAATAGAGGCTGTTTTCAGCGCAGTTGACGACGATTATCTCAAGGCGCGGGCCGTTGATATCAATAATGTCTGCCGGGAACTCGTCGGTACACTGCAGGGCATCACCACGGGGGACCCCTTCGAGAATGTGCAGGGCAGCGAGCTTGTGATTTTTGCGGAGGATCTAACCCCGGCGGATACAGTGCGGCTGGATCGCACACGACTCAAGGGCATGGTAACCGAACGTGGAGGCGTTACCTCGCACACGGTCATCCTCGCCAAGGCGCTGGGCATCCCGGCGGTCGTCGGCTGTGGCCCCGTGCTTGACAAAGTCAAGGACGGAGAATCCGTTCTTGTAGACGGAGCAGCAGGGCTGATAACCCTCTCGCCGGACGCCGACCAGCTTCTGGCATTTAGCAGCAAGAGCGACAGAGCAGCCAATCTCAAGCGCCTCTATGACGCCTGCCGTACCCAACCCGCCATTACGCGGGATGGCGTGACAATGCGCGTGAATGTGAACTCCGGCGACAAGGAGAGCATCCAAAGCTTCCATGCGGCAGAATGCGACGGAGTGGGCCTTTTCCGTACCGAATTTTTATATATGGGACAGAAGGATTATCCGTCCGAGCAATTTCAGTTTGAAATTTATAAGGACATGGCCGTGCGCACGGAAGGCAAAGAGCTTATCATCCGCACCTTGGACATCGGTGGGGATAAGCAGCTGGACTACATGGATATGCCCGTTGAGAGCAATCCCTTCCTCGGCTACCGAGCAATTCGCCTCTGCCTTGACAGAATTGAGGTTTTCAAGACCCAACTTCGCGCAATTTTGCGCGCAAGCGCTTTCGGAAACATCAAGATCATGTTCCCGATGATCGTCAATCTTGAAGAATTGCTCCGTGCAAAGGCGCTTGTACAGGAATGCATGGTTGAGCTCAAAGCGGAGGGACTTGCCTTTAACACCGAGATTGCACTTGGAATTATGGTCGAGACGCCGGCTGCCGTGCTCTTGTCCGACGTACTGGCAAAGCACTGCGATTTTTTCAGCATCGGTTCAAACGACCTCATTCAGTACACAACGGCGACCGACCGCATGAACGAGCGGGTGCAGTATCTCTATGACGACTGCAACATTTCGGTGCTTCGCGCCATTAGAATGGTCTGCGAGAACGCACATGCAGGCGGCATCGAGGTCGGCATCTGCGGTGAGACGGCTTCGGAACCGCGCCTCATTCCGCTCTGGTGCGCGCTGGGAGTCGACGAATTGTCCGTCGCGCCCGCACTGGTCGGCCGTACAAAGTTTTTGGTGACACAGCTCTCGAAAAGTGATATCCTCAAGAAAACTGAAGCGATTTTATCCTCCGGCAGTATACCCGAGGCAAAGGCCACACTCGACAGAATATTGGAGGGGCTTGACATATGAAGGGAACAAAGCGACCCGCAAAAAAAACGCCCGTGAAGAACGCAAAAAACACGACGGCCGAGTTTGCGGGCGGCGACAAGTGCGTCTACTGCGGGAAGCCCGTGAACGGCAGTCAAAAAACGGTTGCCGTTGCAGGCCGAATCACGACCAAGAGCTTTCCCTTGTGCAGTGCAGACTGCAAAGATTCGGCGGAGGCCTATATCGCCAAGGACAAAAAGCTTAAAAAATACATGTATCTTATGGTTCTGGCCGCCGCTGCATGCATCCTTGTGAGCGCGCTTTTGACGAATCTGGGCTTGCTCATGTATTTCGGACTGGCGCTTGCAGGGCTTGCTTTTATTCTTTTCCCCTATCCCATCTCCATGTTCGAGACCTTTCAGCGGCGCTCAATTAAAGCCGTGACTTTAATCTGCCGCATTCTTGGCACTGTGCTGATCATTCTGGCCGCCGTATTTGCGGTGTACGCGTAAAAGCAGAGCCAAATAGCAGAACAAAGTTAAAGCAGGCGGATATTCCGCCTGCTTTTTGTATTTAACGAAAGTCGTTGAATCGGACGAATCCCATGCTATAATTAAACCAAATATCTGTCAAGAATCTGTCCCGTTTAAGGAGAAGAATATGGAAATTCGTCATCTCGATGAACTGTCACCGGAATTTGTTTACGAAGATGCCTTTGGCCTGATCACGAAGACACTCGGCGCCGCGGCCGGGAGCAGTAAATTGTATATCAATATTGACAGCGTTCCGCCGATGGGCTACAGCACGAAGTATCACAGCCATTCACAGCAGGAGGAGTTTTTTCTCGTGCTGGAAGGGGCGGGAACTTTGCGGCTGAACGATGACCACCTGCCTGTCAAAAAAGGCGACTTTATCGCAAAGCGTGGGGGGCAGGGGATTGCCCATACCTTTTACAATTCCGGCGCGGAAGCGCTTGTCATTTTGGATGTGGGAACGGTCGAGCCGGAGGACACCTGCTATTACCCCGATGAGGACGTATATCTGCATAAATCAAACGGGACAAACCGGGTATACCACGGCAATGCGCTGGACTGTGCGTGGACTTCATAATCCGGCACGAAGGACTACGTTGCGGGACGTGGGCGGAGTTTTTGCATGAGTTTGCGGAGCGGGCCAATCAGCAAAAGCGTCAGAATAAAATTAGAAGCGCAGTGTGCCAAATCGAACGGAATGCCGCTGACCCAATAGGACAAAGCCATAGGCAACCCGCCTATAAAGATATAAGGTAAAGAACAGAGAAGGCCGAAGGACAGGCCAAATAGTCCCGCGATTGCAGCCCAGATGAGGCTGCTTTCGTTTTTTCTAAAAATCAGCGCCGCAAGAACCAGTACGTCCCAGACGTAGAGATAGTTGATAAACCACAGACCAAAGCCGTAGATCAGCCCCTCGAGCAACACAAAAACAGCCACGGCGTAAAAGGCTTTCACGCCGTAGATCATGACCGTCAGTATAATTAGGACAGACACGACATTGACGTTTGGAATGGACGACATAGCCACCTGTGTGCCGAACATAAACGCGCCCATGAGTGCAAGCTCAATCAGTTCCCGGAGGGACAAGGGCGGTTTAGTAGCCTTCATTGAGCTTAAATTCGAAACTGTCCCCGTCTGCAATAGGAGTTTGGTCGATGCCGGTGTCAACATATTCGCCGGACTTGGTAAACCCCCACCACTGCTGTTTAGACTCGTCGGCTTTTTCCCCATCCATCAAGGTGATGAAAAGACCATACTGGCTGTTCTCGCCCTCTATGAGCTTTTCTTGTTCCAGCGCACCGCGCAGAAACTCGGCGTCCGTTTTAATCTCAATGGTCTTGTCGTCGCCGACCATGTGGTCTATGGTGACCGTGATAGTTTTTGCGCCCACGGTCGTACCGGGGGACAGGAAGTGGTAGGCCAGCAGAGCGCCCACGACCAGAACGATGAGAACGGCTACCAGCGCAAGGCCTGTTTTTGTGCTTTTGTTCATAATAAATCCTCCCTTGCTCGGTGTGACACGTGCAAAGAAGGCGCAATTATCCCGTGAAAGGGACAGGTACAAGCACCGGGACTCGCGGTTTTCTTTGTACGGTTGCGTGGGCAGGTCTTCTGACTTGGACTCATCGCCCGCCTGATCCTTCCCAAGCGTAAGGCTCAGTGGATTCTTTCAAGCGGACTCCTCCTGCACAGCGACGGGCTCGTGGGGGACTTTCACCCCGCTTCCCTTTTAGGCAGCCCTGAAAAGGGCTGCACCCATGCTCCGAGTATTCTGTTTTCCTTGGTATTGTAATACAAGTGCGGTGTTTTTGCAAGAGACTAAGGAATTGATCTGTCGTCAGCCGTTCTTTTCAATAAGCTTGGCAGTGCAGCGCGCCATAAAACGCGCTGCGTCAATGATGACCCGCTCGTGCGTACCGGAACCGATTTCCCCAATTTCGTCAAAGGCAGTGACACGGAAAGTGACGGTTCTGCCGTCTATGGCGGTGACGATGCTTTCGGCATAGACACGCATGCCGACGGGTGTTGCCGCGCTATGTCGAATGTCCAGGCGTGTGCCGACCGAGGTTTTTCCCGGTTCAAGGGCTTCTTGAAGGCTATCGCATGCTGCTTTCTCCATGAGAGCAACCATAAACGGTGTTCCGAAAACCCGCAGTGAGCCACTGTTTGCAGCTATCGCCGTGTTGCTGTCGTCAGCGACGATCTCCGCTCTGCCGCTGAGGCCCAGTTCAAGTATCATTGGTTAATCCTCCGATTTTTTAAGCTATTATAACATTTTGGTGGACGGCTGAAAATTGTTTTTTTTCTTAATAGGCCCCAATAACGGATAATTAGCACTTTCCGATAATATTCATAGTGCGGGGAGGTTGTTTGATTATGGAAAAAACAGACGTCACTTCGACAGAAACAAAGCAGAACAGGCTGAAAAGTTGGCCAATGTGGCTTGGTATACTCTCTGCTTTATGGATGCTTGCATCCACTCTCGGAATTCCACAGAAAATCGGGATGACCAATGATGTGTATAATAACGTTATCACAGCAATAGGCACAATCCTGACGCTCTTGGGTGTTGTGAACAATCCGACAAACCGGAGTGGGATATAGCGCAAACCTCTGCATAATAAAAGCGTGGGCTGCAATAGCAGCGCACGCTTTTAGTGTATGAGATCACATTTTTTTAGCAATAAAGAATTATGGCTATCGATTATCACTACAAGTAAATCCTTAGCGTCTCGGTCACTTCCGGATTCAGCAATGCCAGTTGATTTTTGCAGGATTTTTTTCGTCTGTGGTGGCGCAAGCCAGAAGGGCCGACGCCATTTTTGCGCAGGTTTCGGCGGCAATCTGATCATAAATTTCATCTTCTGCATGGATGCCAACACGGGTATAGGCGATTGCTGCGGAGCCATAAAACGCAAGCCCAAGACCGTGGGACGGCGCATGGATTGCCGAAGAAGCCTGAGCAACCGCTCTTGCGGCCGCCTGTGCGGCGGGCGTTTCTTCGGCTTCCCGAGCGGCGGCATGCGCAGCCAAAATAAACTGCTTAGCCACAGGCAGCTTGATTTTTCCGTCAAGCCAGTCCTGCGCAGCCTCTAGCGCGGCGCCAACGCGTACATCATCCGGAAAAGCAGACTCATAAATGGGCAGAACGGATGACCGCGCATAGCTGATGCACCAACCTGCAAGAGTTGTCTTACTCTGCGTTTCCATGAGGCGCATCAGTGAAACAATATAAGGAGAATCGGCACTGCCGAGCATTTTGCGCAGCTTTTTCATGGGCGCACCTCATATTTCTTAAATACTGATCGGGGGACTGTCCTGTGTGTTTGCCTTAATGCGGAACAGAACCATTTCGCGGATCAGGTCATAGGGCATCGGTTTGTCGTAGGGAAACTGTATGGCACCCTTGGAGTGTTTATAAGGCGCTAATTGATCGGAGTAGGCTTCAATCGCTTTTGGCATGGGATAAAAGCCGAGATGTTTTTTTGCGGCGGCAAAATACACAAGCGGTCCGTTTAAAACAAAGGCCGGCATGTCCCATGATATTTTTTCTTGGATGTTTGGATCACAGGAAAGTATCAGTGTCCGCAGCGTTTCCATACGGGCGCGCGCTTCGCCGTCATATGCGGCAATGTAGTCGTCCACCGTCCCCGCATTTTTGGGAGCGGCGGTCCGCTCTTCAAGGGTTACGCGCACGCTGTCGCCGGTCTGTTTATCGATGGCGCGGCGACTGTCCTGCCTGATGCTCAGGAAATGGGCAGCGCCTTCCTGCACGAGTTGTCCCTCTTGCGGCACGTCGTCAAACGTGGCGGATACCAAAACACGGCTTTTTCCGAAAGTCGCCTTGACGTCGAACGGAATTTCCACGAAGGCGCCGGTTCTGCCCGGCAGTTTTAAAATTTGGGTATCAAATTTATAGAGCTGCTTACTCCCCATACGTACGCTCCTTATTGATCTTAAAACCGATTATGTCCTCCCGCAAAGGACTTCATCCCGTCATTAAGCCTCTAGAGGGACACCGCTGCGCGACCCGGCACAATTACAGAAAATCCTGTGTCAAGTGTTGACACAGGATTTACATGGTGACTCAGGGGGGATTCGAACCCCCGACACCCTGCTTAAAAGGCAGGTGCTCTGCCTACTGAGCTACTGAATCATAAAAGACAATAAAAATGGCTGGGATAGCAGGGCTCGAACCTACAATACCAGAGTCAAAGTCTAGTGTGTTACCATTACACTATATCCCATCGTGGCTTCAAGTAAAAGTGGCTGGCGGCAATAAATATGGGGTGGGTAAAGGGATTCGAACCCTCGACCCCCGGAACCACAATCCGGTGCTCTAACCAACTGAGCTATACCCACCATATCTTATACGCCAAAAATCATGTCCGGCATCCTGCTGAAAAGAAAACTGGTACGCCAGAAGGGACTCGAACCCCTGACCTACTGCTTAGAAGGCAGTTGCTCTATCCACCTGAGCTACTGGCGCATATCAAACATAACGCATATCCCTCGTCCTCTTGGGGCCCCCG
>Ga0074193_1002380_pt1 | contig 17202 bp, 11 predicted proteins | sample EPASupsiteHSE605_FD_64523 | JGI IMG/M metagenome (GOLD analysis project Ga0074193, IMG submission 64523) | Bioremediated contaminated groundwater from EPA Superfund site, New Mexico - Sample HSE6-05 | ecosystem: Environmental > Aquatic > Deep subsurface > Groundwater > Contaminated ... | reverse complement strand
AAAAATCAAAAAGCTCCTTCTGCTTTTTGTTTTCCTTCTTCAAATAGAAAATCCCTATGATCATCCAGGTCTTGAAACGGAAATGGGTTCCCATCACAAAATAGAGGTCTCTTTCCTTCATGTAGTCATAGAACTTGTTTCTAATCTTTCCTTCTACTGATGCCGGATCTGTGTCTGTCCGCATGACGTTTCTTGCAAGTTCGTTAAGTTCCCAGTCGAGGAGGATGATTTGATGTCCTCTACAGGCAGGATCGTTTTTGCACCTGAAATGATATCTTAATTCGATAGGCATTTTGACTTTTTCTCTTTTCTCGACCAGATAATCGCCCATCAAATTGAAGTACTGCTGCTTGTCGTATATTTCAGTGCTGTTTATTTCAATCTTTACGTCTAAAAGTTCAGGTTTTACTACTCCAAGACTCGCATTTTCTTCAGTTAATTTTTCGATTGAACTCACATTTGACCTGAGTAAACTTCTTAGCTCTTCATCTTCAACAGGAGAATGCAGGTTCTTGTAGCGGATTTGCTTTCTGCTTTCTCTTCTTTGATCGTTATCCGGCTCCGTCAGGACAACTTCTATCCGGTCTTTCTTCTTAAAATCGATTAACTTTTCCCCATAGCTAAATTCGAAAGGATAAACTCTCCTGAATTCTCCTTTTTCGTTTATTCCGGCAACACATACAAGATATCCATGCTTTCTACTTTCTTCTGGTGTAGCCCTCACCAGAACTACGATTTTCTCGGTTTCCTGTTTCAATCAGGAAAAGCCTCCAAAAAATAGAACAACAGTTTTACATGGCTTTTATGTGTTTTAGATATTTAAAACTTCCACATTTTCTTTCTGAATTATATTTCTTGCAATAACTCCACGATGGCACATGTTTACATCGGCTTCGAAACACATTAGAGCAGCACGGTGGCTTCTACTTAATGCGGTAATATTATCTAAAATCTCGGAATTATCTTTTATTGTAGTTTTTTCGTAGTACTCAAAGAGTTTTTCGTAATCTTTGAGTGTGAGAAGGTCTTTTCTTTTTTCCCCTTCTATACCAAGTTCAGGAATGTGGAGGTATCGAATCTCCGAGTTTTCGAGATAATTTTTAAGGCTATTTTTTGTGAAATCGAATTTCATGCTGAAAGGGTTTTTCCTGACATCAACAAGAACATCTATGGCATTCTGAATTAAGATATTAAGGAAAAGGTCAATATCCCTTCCTTCGTAACCGATAGTGAAAAGGCCAGGATCATATTTTACATTTTTTTGAGAAGGAAGAAGTTTGCTTCTTATGGTATACTCAGGAAATTTTTGGTATACATATTCCTTAATTTCTTCTTCTGAGTTGAGTTTTCTTATAACTCGATTTATTTTCAATGTTGCTTTCTGGTCAATTCTTTTCAAAGCTATTTTTCCTTTTTCGGTTAATTCGATTTTCTTTTCCTTTTCTATTATATAGCCTGCTTTTTGTAATGTAGATATATCAGTATAGCAAACATTGGAAAAAGGTCCATAATGGTGAGGAAAAAAATGATAAAATTTCATTAATTTGTCTATTTTTTCTACATGGGACGACAAAAAAAGACTCTTCATTATCATGAACCTGGAAGACAAGTCCCTCTCGTGGAGTCTGTCTATAGTGTAAAGAAGAGCTCTTTGTTTATGATTTAGATTTTTCATTAAATTACCATATCTTGCTTGTTTATATTAATAGAATTTTTCATTTGACTTTTATATAATCTCATTTAGTTAGCAAATTTTTGTAAATTTTAACTTGATAATTTTTTAATTAACCAATTTATTAAATGTAATTCTAACGGAATTATAGATTTCTACGGTAACATTAAGTTTTAGGTCCACTAAGAATTTACGCAGTTATAGTGTCAATTTCGAAAAGGGGAGATCAAGAAGGGAGCTTTGGTTCTTCGAGATTTTATTTGATCTTGTACTTGAATAAAGGTACTTTCTGGGGACTAGAGACAGAGGTTTGAGATTGCAATAAGAGGTGGTCTGGATTATGAGACGGAGGAGGCTTTGCTTGAGATAACAAAAGCAGATAAAGGAATAAAGAGAAAAAATGATAATATTGCTGCTTTTTCGAATATAATTTTTTCTTCTTTTGTTCTTCGGAAAAGCCGCCCGCTTCGCGGTCGTTGAGTACTCGGGGACCCAAAAAGCTATACACATCTGCGGTTCAAAAACTCAAAATCAAGTGTCTTCTAAACTCTGGTTGCTAGAGTTTTTAATGTATTAAAAAATCCAGCCAGCAATTTTATACTCAGAGTCATGTCCATAATCAATATATTGAATAATCATCCATTATATTGAAAGATTGATGAATTTGGTAGGTTTTTGGGAGCAAAATTCTTGGATGGTTTCTTTCTCATCATAGTTCGGTAAGTATAAATGAGCTTTCCCGTTAACTAGAGGTCTCTTGGCACCCAAAGTCGAAGCTTAAAATACCTTAAGACGCTCAAGAATGACTTGTTTATCGACATGAAAGCAGCCTGTACTTCTTTACTGATTTTATTACTTAGCGAGTCAATTAAATTGCTTCACCCTTATATACAGAGATACCTTTATACAATTTATAATACCTTTTACATTCAATTCTTTTACATTCAATTTTCTACTCAACAATAACTCAACAATTACTCAACAATTATTCAACAATTACTCAATGACAGTTGTACTCAATAACAATTGAGAATTGTCAGTGCAGCACCTAAAAGAGCTAAGAAAGGAATAGAGCGCAAAAAGGTTAAAAGGAGAGAGGAAGTAACGAGTCGAAGGACTTAAAACAGAAGGGAGAATAAAAAGAGCTGGATTTGAAAAAGATTTGATTTGAAAGAGAATTAAATAGGGCTAAAAGGACAACTAGAGATAATTTAAGAAAAATTAGAAAATATTACAGACTACTCAAAAATTTGCAAGGAAAGTTTAAGGGAATTCAAGGAAAATTAACGAGAACTAAGGCGCTTCCTGCTTAGATTCGGGTGAAAATATGGAAAAATACGATTATAGTGAACTTGGGCTGAAAGCCGGGCTTGAAATTCACCAGCAGCTGGATTCGAAGGAAAAGTTATTCTGCAGGTGTCCGACCGTTATAAGAGATGTCAAGGAGTCGGACTTCGAGTTTTTCAGGTATCTCAGGGCTACGGAAAGTGAGATGGGAGAAAAAGATAGGGCTGCAGTGGAGCAGACCAAGATCCGGAGAAAGTATATCTATAAGGCTTATGACACTACCTGCCTTATAGAAAATGATGAAGAGCCTCCAAGAGAACTCAATAAGGAAGCCCTGGACATTTCCCTCGGGATTGCAAAACTCTTCAACATGAAACCTGTCGACCAGATGCATGTAATGAGGAAAATCGTGGTGGACGGCTCGAACACAAGCGGGTTCCAGAGGACTGCTTTTCTTGCAAGTGACGGATATATCGAGACTTCTGACGGGCGTTGTGGGATTGACAGTCTCTGCGTGGAAGAAGAAGCTGCCCAGAAAGTAGAAGAAATCGGAGACTCGATCATTTATTCCCTGGACAGGCTGGGAATCCCGCTTGTGGAGGTCGCAACTGCCCCTGATATCAAATCTCCCGGGCAAGCAAGAGAAGTTGCCGAGCAGATAGGAATGTTCCTCAGGTCTACAGGGAAAGTAAAGAGAGGGCTTGGCACGATCAGGCAGGATGTAAACATCTCAATTGCCGAAGGCGCAAGAGTCGAAATAAAAGGCGTACAGGCGCTTGACCTTATAGAAGACATCGTCCGCAGGGAAGTCGAAAGGCAGTTAAATCTTCTTTTTATCAGGCAGGAGCTTATGGAAAGAAAAGCTTTCGTCTGTGAAGAAATCTATGACATAACAGGGCTTTTCGTAGACACGAAATCCAAGGTCTTGCAAAAAGGCGTGAAAAAAGGCGCAGTCCTTGCAGCGCTTCTCAGGAAATTCGATGGGCTTATAGGCAGAGAAGTGCAGCCAGGAAGGAGGCTTGGGACCGAATTTTCAGACAGGGCAAAGACTGCGGGTGTTGGAGGGATTTTCCACACTGACGAACTTCCGAACTACGGGATAACCGAAAAAGAAGTCAAGACTGTCAGAGACGCAATAGGTGCTTCTGCAGGGGATGCCGTAATAATGGTTGCGGACGAACCTGAGAAAGCCAGGCTCGCAATCGAAGCGGTCATTCAAAGGGCAAAAGAAGCCATAGAAGGAATTCCCGAAGAGACCCGAAAAGCCCTTCCCGACGGAAATACCGCCTATATGCGTCCCCTTCCTGGCGCTGCAAGGATGTACCCTGAAACCGATGTGCCTCAAATCGAAATCTCGCAGGAATATTTCGACTCAATTGAGACTCCGGAACTCCTTACTGAAAGGGCGAAACGTTTTGTCTCAGAAAACGGCCTGAATAAAGAGCTTGCCGAAAAAATAGCTTATTCAAAGTATCTGCCTCTCTTTGAGGAGCTGATCGAGACCTACAGGAAAGATGCAAACGTAAACTCAACCCTGATTGCCAGAACTCTTGTCGGGATTGTTCCGGAAATCCGGAGAAACGGGGTAGAGACCGAAAACCTTACGGATGAACATTTCAAAGGACTTTTCGCAGCGATTTCAAATCAGGAAATTGCAAAAGAAGCCACTCAGGACCTTTTGGCCTCTCTTGCAAAAGAGCCTGAACTGAGTACGTCGGAAGCGATTTCAAAGCTTGGGTTCAGTACTTTTGACCCTGAAGAGGTCGAAAAATTCATCAAGAAAACCGTCAGGGAAAGAGGAGACTTTATTAAGGAAAAAGGTCCGACAGCTCTTGGTCCCCTCATGGGCATTGTTATGAAGGAATACAGGGGCATGGTTGATGGAAAAATCCTTAGTCAAATGTTGAAAAAAGAACTGGATAGCTTCATTAATCAGGGGTAATCCCCTTTTTTCAATTTATCCTTTACTCTCCTTATTTATTCTTTGTTTTTTCTATTGTTGTTCTTTGTTTTTTCGTTGTTTATTCTTCGTTTACTCTTCTTTTATTCTTCGTTTACTCTTCTTTTATTCTTCATTTATTCTCCATTTTCTTTTTTATTCGTTATCTTCTTAAGAAATACTTTTACTTCTCCTCATACCTGTATTCTTCCTTCAAGAATGCTTTAGATCAGATAGCATAAAAGAACAGATTCTTATCTCTGAAATACAAAAATTTTCATTCCAGAATGACAGAAGCTTCCATTTGTGAAGGAAAGAAGATAACTTTTTATATTAATTAAGACATTTATATTAGTGGTAGTTGTGGGTAAGATTTTGGTAAATAGGAGATGATAAGTGGTGTAATGACCCACAAGAAGGTTGCAAAATAATAACATCAGGAGAAGATCCCCGTGAAAATACTGCTTGTAGATGATGACCCTTTGTTTTTGGAGCTATCAAAGACCTTCTTAGAAGTCTTCCATGATATAACTTCGGACACTGTAAATTCTGCAAGGGAAGCCCTTCAAAGGCTGGAACAATATTCCTATGACGTGGTAGTCTCAGATTATGATATGCCTTTGATGGACGGCATCACGTTCTTGAAAACTATTCGTGACAAAAGGATTGACACACCCTTTATCCTGTTCACAGGTGTGGGTAGAGACGAACTTATGCATCAGGCAATCGAGAATGGTGCAGACTCCTTTATTCAGAAAATAGGGGACCCAAAAACCCAGTTTTCTGAGCTGTCCAAAAGAATCTGGCAGACTGTCAGTAGTAACACAGGCTACTAAAAAAACAAAGTAAGAACTAACCCTGCGTTAGTTCTCAACCAGATTAAAATTATTTATGCCTGTCAATAGCTGTTGCTGAGCCGATTTTCAGATCTGTTTTTCTTTAAAGACTTTTAAAAAGCATAACATATAACATTCTGTACTTTATTTAACCTTAATCAATTGTACTCAATCTTATACGTTTTTATTAGTCCAGTAAAGATTTATTTAGTTACTTATCTTTTTATATTTAGTTACTTATCTTTTTATATTTAGTTACTTATCTTTTTATATTTAGTTATATATGCCTTTATTTCTTCTCATGTATTCAATTAAAAACAGATTCTATAGCAGGTCAGAAAAAACTTTCTGTACCAAAAGATTTCTGGAATATATTTATTTCCTTGTATATTCATGCTTTATAGGGGTTTTATGGTTCAGGAATACAAGTTGTTTATAGGGGGAGAATTTAAAGACTCGTCAACCGGAGTGACTTTTGAAGATATAAATCCGACTACTCTGGAAAGCCTGGCAGCAATACAGGTAGCTGGAACCGAGGACGTGGACAGGGCAGTTGAGGCTGCTGAAGCAGGGTTCAGGCTCTGGAGCGAAATCCCGGCTGCAAAGAGAGCTGAGGTACTCTTCAAGGCAGCCAGAATTTTACAGGAAAGGAAAGAAGAACTTGCTGTCCTTATGACAAAAGAGATGGGAAAAGTACTCCCTGAGACAAGGGGAGATGTACAGGAAGCCATTGATATCACAAATTATGCCGCAGGGGAAGGAAGGCGGATGCTTGGGGAGACAACGACTTCCGAACTCAAGGAAAAGTTCTGCATGACCGTACTTAGGCCGATAGGGATAGTCGGCTTAATAACGCCCTGGAACTTTCCGATTGCCATTCCTTCATGGAAGATTATGCCAGCCCTTGTAGCTGGAAATGCAATTGTTTTCAAGCCTGCAAGTGATACACCTCTACTTGCCTTCAAGCTAATAGAGGTGCTTAGTGAAGCAGGGTTGCCTCCCGGAGTAATAAATCTGGTAACAGGACCCGGAGGAACTGTTGGGAAGGCTGTAGTCCAGCACCCTCGCATAAAGGCTATTTCCTTTACAGGCAGCCTTGATACCGGGAAATGGGTAATGGAAGAGTGTTCAAAAACCATGAAAAGGGTCTCTCTGGAACTCGGAGGCAAAAATCCGGTAATTGTTATGGACGATGCCGACCTTGAACTGGCTCTTGAGGGTGTGTTATGGGGAGCTTTCGGAACTACAGGACAGCGCTGTACTGCTACGAGCAGACTGATTCTACATGAGATGATAAAAGACGAATTCATAAAAAGGCTGCTTGCAAAAGTAAAATCTCTCAGGATAGGTGACGGGCTCTTACCTGAGACGGATATCGGACCTGTAATCAACAAAGCGCAGCTTGAGAAGACCGAGAGATACGTGAAAATAGGAAAAGAAGAAGGAGCAACTCTTCTTTATGGAGGAAACAGAACTGATCCCGGGCTTCCAGGTTATTTCTTCGAACCTACATTATTTACGGACGTTAGACCAGACATGAGGATTGCACAGGAAGAGATTTTCGGGCCAGTACTCGGGATCTTCACGGTTTCAGATCTTGAAGAGGCAATCGAACTTGCCAATAACACCAAGTACGGACTTTCTTCGGCAATCTATACAAAAAGTGTAGGAAACGCTTTCAGGGCAATTGAAAAAATCGAAGCAGGAATCACGTATGTTAATGCTCCCACAATAGGGGCTGAAGTCCATCTCCCCTTTGGAGGCGTTAAAGGGACAGGAAACGGTTTTCGAGAAGCCGGTACCGAGGCCATCAAGGAATTTTCCGAGGTAAAAGCCGTGTATATAGACTACAGCGGCAGGTTGCAAAAAGCCCAGATTGATTCAGCGGAATAAAATTTATAGGAGTAAGGTTCGAGAGCGTAAAGAAACTGGGGAGGAATGTATTCTGGCTCAGAAGAAAACCGAAGAATTTGAAAAGACGCAGGGAGCGGAAAAGCCGGGAAAAAACAAAGAAACGGAAGCTGGGCAGTACCTTGATTTTTTTGAACATGAAGCAGGAATGTTTAATGTCGTCGGCCCTAAAGCCAGGAAAATTATCGGGCAGGACTGCAATATAATATCTGCCTGTGCAGCCCGCCCTTATCCTCTGGTTGTAGACAGCGCAAAGGGTTCCGTAATCAGGGATGTTGATGGGAGGGAGTACATTGACCTGGTTGCAGGAATTGCTGTTATGAATGCAGGCTACTCCAACCCTGAAGTTAAAGCTGCAATTTCATCTCAACTTGAAAAAATGACTCACTGCGCATATGGAGATTTTTTTGCTGAGCCACCTGTGAAGCTTGCAAAAAAGTTAGAAGAGCTTTCCAGCTATTCAAAAGTATTTTACTGCAATAGCGGGACTGAAGCCGTAGAAGCTGCAATCAAACTCGCCTTCTGGAAAACAAAACGGCAGGGCCTTATCTCCTTTTATAACTCCTTTCATGGTCGGACTCTTGGCTCTCTTTCTCTCACCTGTTCAAAAGCCAGGCAAAAGGAACATTTTCCTGCTATCCGCACAGCTCATTCCCACTATGCTTACTGTTATCGCTGTCCCTTTAAACTGGAGTATCCTTCCTGCGGGATTGAGTGTGCAAAAGAGCTTGAAAACCTGATTTTCAGGCGGGAGCTAAGCCCGAAGGATACAGCTGCCGTTTTCGTGGAACCTGTTCAGGGAGAAGGTGGGTATATCGTTCCTCCACCTGAATTCCATAGGGAAGTAAGGCAGATCTGTACCGATAACGATGTCCTCCTTGTAGCTGATGAAGTCCAGACAGGCTGCTTCAGGACAGGCCCTTTTCTTGCAATGGAAAATTTTGGGGTCAGAACTGAAATCTCGTGCCTTGCAAAAGCCCTTGGAGGAGGGCTTCCAATGGGGGCAATGCTCGCAGACCGCAAGCTTATGGACTGGCCCCAGGGCGTCCATTCAAATACCTTTGGAGGAAATCTTCTTGCTTCAGCCGCGTCACTTTCATCCCTTAAGTTTCTGGAGAAGGAAAATATAAAGAATAGGGTAAAGGAGCTTGGTTTCAAAATGAAACAACTGCTTAGGGAGCTTCAGGAAAACTTTCCATTCATTGGGGACGTACGTGGCCTCGGTATGATGGTCGGAGTCGAGATTGTGAAACCCGATAAATCAATAGACCCTATACGAAGGGATAGAATTCTCAGGGAAGCTTTCAAAGAAGGAATTCTGCTTCTTCCCTGTGGAGATTCCGTAATTCGTTTCTCTCCACCACTGGTTATTACAGATGAAGAACTTGACTCTGGACTCGAGAAGTTCCAAAAGGCTCTGAATAAAGCAGGCACTTAAGCTTTAGAAAAATAACGAAATTAAAGAGTTTCCGAACATGAGTAAAAAGCGAAATAACTTCTTAAACGAGTTTTCAGTCTTCAAGAATAAGTCAAATGTTAGTTCAATATTCTTCTGTCTAAAAATCAGATAAAAATTGTAAAGTTTTTATGTAAAAATACCATATATAGTAATATGGAGTATAAGAAAAATGATATGTTTGAGAACGATAGTTTCGCTTTGATCATTTTCATTACTGCTATTGCAATAGCAGTAAGTCTCTTAGGGATAATTATCTGTATTAAGGTAACACACCTATAAAACTGATAAAAAGCCTAAACTGGTAAAAAGCTAAACTGGTAAAAAGCTAAACTGGTAAAAAGCTAAACTGGTAAAAAGCCTAAAACTAGTAAAAAAGACTGCCTTTTTCATTAAACAATTAAACGATTTTTCCAAATGTAAAAATAAAAAAAGAGAAGATATTTTTCCTGTCTTCTCACCCTTTCTTTATACCTTTCTTTACACCTTTCTTTATACCTTTTTTTGTTCCTTGTCTTTCTCAACTTCACTCAACCTATCTTCAGTCTGCCTGAGCGTTAAAAGCCTGCTTGAAAGAGGAGCCATAGGAAGGTGGTCTGCGCTAAGGGAACAGACTCTTGACTCTGTCAGCATTCTTCCAGGCAGGTCAGGAAAGATCTCAAGCCCTTTTCCTACAGGTATTCTTGAGCTTTCGAGTACGGATTCCAAATGACCGGCAGATTTGATTCCGGTAAATGAGCTGGAAACAAGCCTTGGAAGAGTTTCCTGACTCAAGCGGAGGTGGTCAGAAGAAGAAAGTCCAAGATCCCTGTCAGACGAGAGACGTTTATTGAAATCAGGCATAAGTCCTCTGAACTGGTCAAGGACTGGATTTGAAAAAGTAACTGATTCGTAAGTATGAGTGAGATTTCCGGCAAGGGCCTTATTGCGGTCTGCACGGTCAGTTAAGTGAGAAGGTAAAGCTGAATTTTCGGGTTTACTGTCATTCATAGCAGTAAGGATTGTCACGATGGTATATCAATTATACGAGGCTTTTCCATATGAGTGCTTTTCCTATTTTCTTCACTGTAATCAAAAATTCCGGTGATTTTTAATAATTGCCTTATTCTACATAAGCGCCTTATTTCTATTGCACTTATCTTATTGTATTTCTCGTTGTAACAGCCTGTAAAGTTCATCCTTCTGATAAACTCAAGACCTGGGACTTAAACCATTTTTAATAAGCAAGTCAACAATCTCATTAAATCCCACTTCTTCAGCAATATCCAGAGCAGTATTACAATTTTCATCCTGAATATTAAGGTCGGCACCATTTTTAATAAGCAAATCAACAATGTCCGTACGCCCCGCTTGTGCCGATAACATCAAAGCGGTAAGCCCGTTTTCTTCTTGAATATTAAGATTGGCACCACTTTCAAGAAACAGGTCTACAATGTCCCTGTATCCTCTATCTGCTGCATAAATCAAGGCTGTGTTGCCGTTTTTGTCCTGAACGTCAAGATCGGCCCCTGCATTAACAAGTAACTCAACAATAATTTTATGTCCGATCTTTGTTGCAGCAATCAAAGCAGTGTTAAGGTTTTTGTCCTGAAGATTAACATCTGCTCCAGCTTTAATTAGCAGTTCAACAATATCCTTTTGTCCCCTATCTGCAGCAGAAATCAAAGCAGTTTCACTGTTCCTGTCCTGAATATCAGGATCGGCCCCACCTTCAAGAAGAAGCTCAACAATGTTCCTGTATCCTACTTTTACCGCAAACTTCAAAGCAGTCTCGCAGTTTCCGTCCCGAATATTAAGGTTGGCACCGCTTTTAATAAGCAAGTCAACAATATCCCCACGTTCGATCTTTGCCGCAGAAGTTAAAGCAGTGTCCCCGTTTCCATCATGAATATTAAGATCGGCACCGCCTTTAATAAGCACTTCTACAACGTCTCTGTATCCTTTATTAACCGCATAATTTAAAGCAGTTTTACCGTATGCGTCCTGCAAGTTAATGTCAACTTTATCGCTTTTCAGAAGTTTCTCTACGTTTTTTACCTGCCCTAACTTAGAAGCCTCGAAAAGGTTCTGATTTTTATCTTTTCTAAATAAATTAGATATAAAGTCCATCAATGTTTTCTCCTGAAATATCGAATGTTTTATGTTGACCGGATTCTAGATATCCTGGGATTTTCTATTCGCATGGAACCAAAAATACAATTATTATTTAGAGAAAATATAATTTTAACTCGAAGAAAATATAAGTTTTATCACTCAGCACCACGAAATTATATTAATATATATTGACTCAGGTTATCAATTCTTCCTTTCAAAAGCTTTTTTACTATTTTCTCTGGCTGGCCTGTCAAACTCCTCAGAGTCATTTGTCATTTTTGTTGTTTTCGATCTCGGGTCTAGTGTTATATGGATCTAGAATTATATTTTAAAATATTACGTAACTACCAGCAATAGAAAAGTGTGAGACAACAAAAAAGAGTATAATTTTTCTGTCTTTTCTTTATGTTTTTTCTTTATGTTTTTTATGCTTTTTCTTTATGCTCTTTCTTTATGCTTTTTCTTTATGCTTTTTCTTTATGCTTTTTCTTTCCGTCTTTCCGGGATTGTAATATTTGGCAAAGCTTTTCCCTTTCCAAGTATAATCCTTTTTTGATACATCTGCCCTAAGGTGAGAAGCAGAACAAAAGATTATATGTGGCATGCAAGATTCTTCAGTTTTTTTCTCTAAAATGAGACTTTCAAATTCTATCCTGTCGCATGAGATGTCCGCAGCAAAGGCATTATTGTTAGTCACGGCAAAGAATTTGAACATCTCTATTTTATATGGAAATGATAATATCCCAAACAGTTTCAAGTTTAGAAAGCTCTTGCGTTGAAAATTAGGATGTTAAACAGGCTGAAGAGGCCCATTTATCAGGCGTATAATTTAATTGAAAGATTTATATATTAAAAAACTCAAGAAATACCAGTAATTCAAGGAATAGGGAAATTCATCGCAACACTTATACATGTCTTATGACATTTACTCGCAGGTTCAGATGATGAAAGCAGTACTAGGCTTAGAAGACGGAACAGTTATTAGGGGCACCGGTTTTGGTGCCGAAGGCACAGCTTGCGGCGAACTTGTTTTTACCACTCAATTCACGGGATATGAGGAGGCTCTAACAGATCCTTCTTACAAGGGTCAGATTTTAATGTTTACTTATCCCCTTATCGGAAACTACGGTGTCAGCGGGGAGCGCGTCCAGTCCGATAATATGCATGCGGAAGGGCTTGTTGTAAGGGAGGCCTGCAAAAAACCCTACCATTATAAGTCATCCCGTTCTATCCACAAATTCTTAGAGGATGAAGGAAAGCCAGGAATTGAAGGTGTGGACACCCGTATGCTCACCATCAGGGCAAGGGAGCGCGGAACCATGAGGGCTGCCCTTATCACAGGCAGCGACGACGGAGAAGAGGCTGTTGATGTAGCAAGGAACTCTCCACAGCTCACTGATGAAGAGCTGATCTCCCTTGTAACCTGTAAAGAGCCGTATTTCATTCCCGGAGCAGAAGGCGCCTGGAAAGGCGGCAGCAAACGCAAACATGCGGTTATAGTTGACCTTGGGATTAAGCGCAATATCATAAACAACCTTCACAAACGGGGAATTGACCTTACTCTGGTTCCTGCAACTGCAAAACCCTCGGAAATTGCAGGTTACGAACCTGATCTTCTTTTTATCTCAAACGGGCCAGGAGACCCGGAAAAAGCAACGGATGCAATCAATGCCGTAAAGGCTTTTGCAGGCACGATTCCGGTTTGCGGGATCTGTTTCGGGCACCAAATTCTCTCCCTTGCTATGGGAGCAAAAACCTACAAGTTGAAATTCGGGCACAGGGGAGGAAACCAGCCAGTAAAGGATCTGATTGAAAATAAGATTTTCATAACCTCCCAGAACCATGGGTATGCAGTCGATGCTGACTCCCTTGACGGCACAGGGCTCTATGTAAAATACCTGAACGCAAATGACAGGACAGTAGAAGGGGTTTCCCACAAAGATCTGGATATTTTCAGTGTACAGTTCCATCCCGAAGCCCAGGCAGGGCCGATGGATACCGAGGAAACGTTCTTTGGCAAGGTTGTAAAGGTCCTCGGAGGTGAGGTTTAATGCCAAAACGCGAGGACATAAAGAAGGTTTTGCTTATAGGCTCAGGGCCAATAACTATAGGGCAGGCTGCGGAATTCGACTTTTCAGGCAGCCAGGCATGCAGGTCCTTAAAAGAAGAAGGTGTAAAGGTCGTTCTTGTAAACTCAAACCCTGCAACTATAATGACCGATCCTGAAATGGCTGATTCGGTCTATATCGAGCCTCTTGATGCCAAGATAATAGAAAAAATTATTGAAAAAGAGCGCCCTGACGGGATTATTGCAGGTATTGGGGGGCAGACAGGCCTTAATATTACCAGTGAACTTGCAGAAAATGGTGTGTTCGAAAAATACGGAGTCGAGATCCTGGGGACCCCTGTTGAAGCTATTAAAAACACTGAAGACAGGGAACTCTTCAAAGAGACGATGATCAGGATAGGGGAAAAAGTTCCCTTAAGCCGTGCAGTTAATTCTTTAAAAGAAGCTGAAGACGTTGTCGAAGAACTCGGGCTTCCTCTAATTGTCCGTCCGGCTTACACTCTCGGTGGTGCAGGAGGCGGAATTGCCCGCACAAAAGAAGAGCTGCTCGAAATCACTGAACGTGGGCTCAGGCGCAGCCGCATCAACCAGGTACTCATAGAAGAAAGTGTGCTTGGCTGGGCAGAGGTCGAATATGAGGTCATGAGAGATGCAAACGATACCTGTATCGTGATCTGTAACATGGAAAATATCGACCCTATGGGCGTGCACACCGGAGAATCGGCAGTTGTTGCTCCTTCCCAGACCTTAAGCGATGCAGAGCACCAGATGCTCAGGAGTGCCTCAATCAAGATTATCCGCGCCCTGAAGATCGAAGGTGGGTGCAATATTCAGTACGCCTTGAAAGAAGGCGATTATCGCATTGTCGAGGTAAATCCAAGGGTTTCAAGGTCATCAGCCCTTGCATCAAAGGCTACGGGTTACCCGATTGCCCGTGTAACTGCAAAGATCGCAATCGGAATGGCACTTGATGAGATTATAAATAATGTTACCAAGAGCACTCCTGCCTCTTTTGAACCTGCTCTGGACTATGTAATTACCAAAATTCCCAGGTGGCCTTTTGACAAATTCACAACTGCAGACAAAACCCTGACCACAGCCATGAAAAGTACAGGAGAAGTCATGGCTATTGGCAGGACTGTTGAAGAATCTCTGCTAAAGGCTTTCAAGTCCCTGGATATCGATAGCCAGTTAGGAATAAAACAATGGGAAGAGCCTGAAATTAAAACTCTCCTGAAGACTCCTACAAGCGAACGCCTTTTTGTGCTCTTCCATGCGCTTGAGAGGGGCATGTCGGTAAAGGAAATTGCCGAGCTTTCGAGCATCAATCCCTTCTTCATCTCAAAGATGAAAAAGATCGTTGAGATGGAAAAGCGCATCAGGGCAGAAGAACTTACTCCTGAACTCCTGCGCGAAGCAAAAAGGATGGGCTTTCCGGATATCCGCCTTGCCGAACTAACTGGAAAAACCAGCCAGGAAATAAGTGATCTCAGGCATGCTGCCGGTCTTGTGGCCACTTTCAAGATGGTAGATACCTGCGCAGCCGAGTTCGAAGCAGCTACTCCTTATTACTATTCTACTTACGAAGATGACTGCGAGACAAACTCCACAGATAAGAAGAAGATTCTTATTCTTGGAGCAGGCCCGATAAGGATTGGACAGGGAATCGAGTTTGACTACTGTACTGTGCATGCAGTTACTGCGCTTCGGGAAGAAGGCATAGAGACTCATATCATTAATAACAACCCCGAAACCGTATCTACGGACTTTGATACCTCAGACAAGCTCTTTTTTGAACCTCTTACCCTTGAGTATGTGATGAATGTGATCGAGCGTGAGAGGCCTGATGGAGTCCTTGTGCAGTTCGGAGGACAGACGTCAGTGAACCTTGCAATTCCCCTCAAGCAGGAATTGAAGCGCAGGACCGACCTTGATACCGTAATTTTAGGCACGGACCCTGATGACATGGACCTTGCCGAAGACAGGGAAAAGTTCTATCTCCTTATGCAGGAGCTTGGTGTTCCACAGCCTGAAGGCGGATATGCAACTTCCCATAAGGAAGCAATCGAGGTTGCAAAGAGGATCGGTTTTCCTGTACTTGTGCGTCCTTCCTACGTACTTGGCGGGCGGGCAATGGAAATCGTATACGATGAAATCGACCTTGAACGCTATATGAAAGAGGCAGTCAGGGTCTCTCACGAACACCCGATACTGATTGATGATTTCCTTGAGGCAGCCTCTGAAATCGATGTGGATGCGGTCTGCGACCAGAAAGACGTACTGATCGGTGCAATAATGGAACACATCGAGGAAGCAGGTGTTCACTCCGGAGACTCGGCCTGTGTAATTCCACCTCAATCTCTCTCGCCTGAGGTTCTTGACCAGGTAAGGGATTATACCCGCAAGATAGCTCTTGCCCTCAGGGTCAAGGGTTTGATTAACATACAGATGGCAGAAAAAGATGGGAAGGTCTATGTGCTTGAAGCAAACCCACGTTCAAGCAGGACAATTCCTTTTGTTTCAAAAGCCGTTGGAATTCCACTTGCAAAGATTGCAGCAAAGGTAATTGCAGGACACAGCTTAAAGAGCCTGGGCTATACGGACGAGCCAAAACCCAAACATGTTTCGATTAAGGAAGTCCTCCTACCTTTCGATAAATTACCAGGTGCAGACCCTGTCCTCGGTCCGGAGATGAAAAGTACCGGTGAGGTCATGGGTGTTGACTACGATTTCGGAAGGGCATATTATAAGGCAGAGCTTGCAGCCGACAATGTCTTACCTCTTACAGGAAAAGTCTTCCTTTCCATAAGGAATGCAGACAAAACCGAACTTGTTGAGGTTGCAAAGAAACTTCAGGCAGCAGGCCTCGAACTTATGGGCACGCAGGGCACTGTAAACTATCTTGCACAGCACGGGGTCTTCATGGATGTAGTGAAAAAGGTCCATGACGGAAGCCCGAATGTGATAGATATGATGCGCAGGGACGAGGTTGACCTTATAATCAATACCCCGACAAGCAAACAGTCTCGCAGGGACGGTTCAAGGATCAGGCGGGCTGCTGTTGATTTCAAGGTCCCGTACATTACCACATTGCAGGCAGCAATAGCCGCAGCTGCTGCCATAGAGACTATGAAGAAGGGAGAGGAACTTACGATCAAGTCCATCAACGAGTACCACAAAGAGATGGAAAAGTAAGTTGAAGTAACAAAAAAGCTGTCAGCAGGTAACTCTTTAAGATTACCTGTTGAAGAGTAAGAGTACTGCTTAATAAAAAACATCGGCCAACAGAAGTTTACGTGTGAATCACAGCCTGCAGGGTGGCTTTCTATCCTCTGGCAAAACATAATTATTAGTTTTTAAATCTATCAATTGCTGGCTATCAGATACAGGAGTTAAATGTCCTGCTACCAAAATTATTAAACTTATTAACCTTATTTACCCTACTGAATTTACTGATCCGTTAACATGCAAATCTGTAACATGTCACTTATTATTCCAAATCAATCTGTTAGGGAATCAATCTTATTAATTAATTAATTAATCTTATTAACGAATCAGTCCACTTGATGAATCAATTTATTAACGAATCAGTTCACTTGATGAATCAGTTTATTAACGAATCAATCTATTTAACGAATCAATCTATTTAACGAATCAATCTATTTAACGAACCGTCTATTTAACAAACCAGTTTATTAACGAATGAATCCACAATGTATCAATTCATTAGCGTGTCACTGGATTGACATGTCAATCATTTTGATTCTTATCACATCATATATCCATTAAGCAAGGGGTAGTAAAAGCATGGCAAAGAAAGTTGCACTTGCATATTCAGGAGGGCTTGACACCTCAGTGTGCATTCCCATCCTCAAGGAAAAGTACGGATACGACGAAGTAGTTACAATTTCAGTCGATGTCGGCCAGCCTGAAAAGCGA
>Ga0074193_1002379_pt1 | contig 17205 bp, 18 predicted proteins | sample EPASupsiteHSE605_FD_64523 | JGI IMG/M metagenome (GOLD analysis project Ga0074193, IMG submission 64523) | Bioremediated contaminated groundwater from EPA Superfund site, New Mexico - Sample HSE6-05 | ecosystem: Environmental > Aquatic > Deep subsurface > Groundwater > Contaminated ... | reverse complement strand
CAGATAAAGATATTGTGGAAAATCCTAAAAACCTGAAGATTACGCCCATGGATGCGGCTATGTTACCCAGAACTCTGGAAGATGCAGATATATGTGTGATTAATAGCAATTATGCATTGGAAGGCAAACTCAGCCCAGTAAAAGACTCGATTTTCAGGGAAGCCAAGGATTCCCCGTTTGCCAATGTACTGGTGGTTCGGGCCCAGGATAAGGACAAAGATGCAATTGTTAAGCTCGGTAAGGCCCTGCAATCTCCTGAAGTAAAGAAATTCCTGGAAGAAAAATACCAGGACAGCTGCGTTCCGTCTTTCTAAAAACATTGGATATCTAACTAAACTAATTATTATTGAAAACATTTGTGGAGGGGAACGGTCATTCTCCTCGAACAAAAGACTGCTGGTTCATTAATTTGCTGCCAGCAGTCTTTCTTTATGGTGAATCCAAATTGGTCTTATTTAAGCCGCAATACTTATCCAATTCTGCGCAACTTCAGGGAAATTTGTGTAGTTTAACAAATGGTTCCTCCCCCTAAGACCTGTTCTCCATCATAAAAGACTACAGCTTGTCCAGGGGTGATGGCTCTTTGAGGCGCATGGAAATCTAACCGTACCCGTTTTTCATCCAATGGAGTTAGAAGCGCTGGCACCCGGGGTGCTGAATACCTTATTTTAACGGTTAGATCTGTTGCTTTTTGAAACGGGATTCCTGATATAGTGTGAACATTTTCCGCGGTAAGATCGCTTCTATATAGATCCTGGTTTTCTCCTATCCAAACCGTATTGGTATCAGAATCGATACCGGTTACATAAGCAGGGCGGCCCAGGGCTAGTCCCAGGCCTTTTCTCTGACCTATTGTATAATGATGAATACCTTTATGGGGGCCTAGTGACTCGCCGTTTGAGGAACGGAAAAGTCCAGCTTTAGGTTCTAATCCCGGGTAGTCATCCACAAATTCACCATAATGGCCTGTGGCCACAAAACATAAGTCCTGGCTTTCCGCTTTGTTAAAAACAGGTAAATCGGCTTCTTCGGCTAATCTCCGTACCTCTGATTTAGAATAAGTACCCAGAGGGAACAGAGTATGTTCCAGCTGAAACTGGCTCATGGTATAAAGGGCATAGCTCTGATCTTTACTATTATCAAGGCCAGTAAATAAGCTGTATAGTCCCGAAGAATCATCCCTTGTAATCCGGGCATAATGACCGGTAGCAATATAATCTGCATCCATAGCTATTGCTTTGGATAACAACGATTCAAATTTGAGGTATCGATTGCAGGCAATACAGGGATTGGGGGTTCGACCGGAAAGGTATTCCTGGCAGAAATAATCAATTACCTTACTTTTGAATTCCTCCCGAAAATTAAATACGTAATGAGGGATCCCCAGTTTCCAGGCCACCTGTCGGGCATCGTTTACGGCTTCCAGACTGCAGCAGGCTCCGGTATGCTGCTCGGCCCCCTGCCAAATCTGCATAGTAAGGCCAATTACTTCGAAGCCCTGCTGCTTGAGGATTAGTGCTGCTGTTGAACTATCAACCCCGCCGCTCATAGCCACGATTACTTTTTTGCTCAATTCTGGTTACATCCTTTCAAAAGCTCATGATAATATTGTCAAGGGGACGGGGTTGTTGACACACTCAACGCAGCCTTATGAGTATGTCAACAACCCCGTCCCCTTGACAACCTGTCCCTATGCTTGCTTCGATCAATTTATTCTTCCTGTTTATCGCAGCAGGAGTGAGTTTCCTTTTTGCAGCAGCCTTTTGAAATGCAGGCAGAAGAACCGTCTCCTTGCTTGTAATTCTTAATTGCTTCATGCAGAGCATCAGCAGCCAGATTAGAGCAGTGCATTTTAACTGGCGGCAGGCCATCCAGAGCTTCTGCCACAGTTCTATTGGTAATCCTCTCTGCTTCTTCCAGGGATTTGCCTTTAACCATTTCCGTTACCATACTGCTGGTGGCTATGGCGGCAGCACATCCGAAAGTTCTGAATTTAATATCTGCAATTTTTTCGTCTTTAACCTCAATTTCAATGTGCATGATATCACCGCAGGTGGGGTTGCCAACCTCTCCAACTCCATCGGGAAGCTCAATTTTACCAACATTACGGGGATTCATAAAATGATCCATTACTTTTTGCGAATACATTATCAAGACCTCCTTTATTGTCCCAGCGGGGACATTAAGCGTAGATTTTTTATAATATTTGGAAGGACCTGCAGGACATAATCAACATCCTCCTGGGTGTTATCTTTGCCCATAGTCAGGCGCAGGGAACCGTGTGCAGTTTCATGAGCTAAGCCCAGAGCCAGCAGAACATGAGAGGGATCAAGAGAGCCTGAAGTGCAGGCTGATCCACTGGAAGCCATTATTCCGTAACTATCCAGCATTAAAAGGATTGACTCTCCTTCCACATAGTCGAAGCATACGCTGACGCTGCCTGGCAGGCGATGAACCGGGTGACCGGTAAGCCTGGTATTTGGTATAGCATCTAAAATGCCCTGGGTTAAACGCTGTGACAAATCCTTTAAAGCCGCTTGGTTTTGGGGCAGTCTCTGCTGGGCTAATTCGGCTGCTTTTCCAAAACCTACTACACCCGGCACATTTACTGTCCCGGCTCTCATATTGCGTTCATGCCCCCCGCCATAGAGATAGCTGCCGATGCGGACACCTTTCTTAGCAAACAAGCAGCCTGATCCTTTGGGGCCGTATAGCTTATGGCTGGAGGCGGAAAGCAGGTCTACACCCATATCCTTAACATTTACCGGAATCTTTCCAACCGTTTGAACCGCATCAGTGTGAAAAACTGCTCCCACCTCATGGGTAATAGCCGCCAGCTCCGGTATGGCTTGAATTGTTCCCACTTCATTGTTAGCGTGCATGATCGAAACCAGAGCAGTATCAGGCCGAAGTGCAGCCCGAAGGGTATCAGGTTCTACCAGCCCCTCCTGGTTAACTGGAAGAACAGTTAGTTCAAATCCTTGCTTAACCAGGTACTCGCAGGTATGCAATACCGCATGATGCTCAATAGCAGAGGTTATAATATGCCTGCCCTGCTTTTGATTAGAGCTCATAAAAGTTATTATAGCCTGGTTGTCGGCTTCCGTCCCGCCGCTGGTGAAAATGATCTCTCCCGGCGACGCACCTATCAGAGAAGCTACTTGTTCCCGAGCATTTTCAACCGCCCGGGCAGCTTTTTGCCCCTGGGAGTGAACACTTGATGCGTTACCATATATATCGGTATAGTAGGGTATCATTGCGTTAAAAACATCAGGGTCAACTGGAGTAGTAGCACTGTGATCCATATATATGGATTTCATTTTTCATTACCTCCCATTTATCTGCATTTTGCTTAATATAACAATGTATAGAAATCTTATTCTTAAATTTTATATACGAAAGCATCTTTCCCGGGGCTCTTTTGGGCTTCCTGAACCAGGTCAGCCAGGGAATAAGAATCCAGAACTTCCGCGATGGAGTCTCTTACTTTCGTCCAAATAACACGGGTAACACAATAATCTGCCCGATCACATTCCTCAGGATTACTCTCGCTAACACATTCAACTGGTGCGATGGGACCTTCCAATACACGGATGATATCTCCAGCGGTAATGTTGTCTGGGCTCTTACCAAGTATATAGCCGCCCTGAGAACCGCGAATGCTTTTTACCAGCCCGGCCCTTTTCAAAGGAACCATAAGTTGTTCCAGGTAGCGCTCCGAGATGCCCTGCCGTTCAGCGATTGTATGGGTGGCGATGGGCCCTTTGTCCTCGCTCTGAGCCATATCTATCATGGCCCGAAGTCCATATCTGCCTCTGGTGGATAATTTCACGTAGACCTACCCCTCTCATAGTTTCATGAATTACAAAGCGCAGACATGTAGACGGTTCTCTTGTCTACGGCAATATTTAATAACAGACAAGAGAACCGTCCCCATGTCTGCTTAGTCTGCATCTATTTATGAAGCATATTCAATCATTTTTTCCAAAGCTACAGCTGCCTTTACTCTTATATCCTCAGCAACAGTTATTTTAGTCTCCATTGTCTCCAAAGAGTGCAGAATTTTATCAAGAGTTATGCTCTTCATATTTGGACAAATCAATTCTTCCTGGGCCAGTACCAGCTCTTTATTTGGATTTAACTGCTCTATCTTATGGAATATTCCGCATTCAGTTGCAATTATAAAGGTATCTTTTCCAGACTTAGAAGCATAATCAACCATTCCAGCGGTACTGCCTACGAAATCTGCAATAGCAATTACTTCCGGGCTGCATTCGGGGTGAACTAAAACCTCTGCATCAGGATGCTCCGTTTTACGCTGCAATATATCGTCCCTGGTAACTGCTGAGTGAATAGGGCAGCAGGAGGGATAATAGTCTAATGCTCTTCCCAATTTACTGGCCACATATTTCCCCAGGTTCTCGTCGGGTATAAAGAAAATACGGGCATTTGGCGGCATTTTCTGAATAATTTTAACCGCATTGGAGGAAGTACAGCATATATCGCTGACCGCTTTAATAGAAGCGGGAGTATTAACGTAACTTACAACAAGACCTTCTGGGTGTTCCTGCTTGTATTTCAATACGTCCTTAACCTCTATACTGTTTGCCATTGGGCAGGTAGCTGCAGGTTCGGGAGATAAAACGGTTTTACCAGGGCACAGGATAGCTGCTGATTCGGCCATGAAATCAACCCCTGCTACCAGGATAGTATCAAGAGGTGAATTTTTGGCGGCTACAGCCATTGCATAGGAATCCCCAACAAAATCAGCTATATCCTGTATTTCACCGCGCTGATAATAATGAGCGATAATATATACCGACTTCTCTTTTTTAATCCGTTTAATTTCTTCCATTAAAGAGTTATCTTCTCGGGTCATGAGTTTGTCCCCCTTAAAATACTACTTTTTCTGGATGGCTGTATATGCTGAAACGCTGGCCGCGGGCAAACCCGACCACGGCAATATTCATTTCATCTGCCAGTTCTATCGTAAGTCCTGTAGGTGCTGAGCGCGACAGAACCAATGGGATATTAGCCCGAGCGGCTTTAATTAGAATCTCGGAGGCAACACGCCCACTGAGTAATAGGCATTTATCATCGGTACTAATATTGTTTCTAAAAGCGTAGCCTAATACCTTGTCAACAGCATTGTGCCGGCCGATATCTTCATACATACACAGCATTCCTGAACTATCGGCCAATGCAGCGCTGTGTACCCCGCCAGTAAGGTGGAAAGTAGATGATTTATCTTCTAGTAAATTGATAATTTCCAACAGATGAGCGGCGGTAAACTGGGCGTCTGACTCTACTGGCTTAAGTTGACGGGCATCGTTAATAAAATAGAGCCCGGCTCGGCTCTTGCCACAGCAGCTGGCTATATGACGGCGTAAGAAGTTGCTGGTCTGAGGAACCGGTGAACTGGTCTCTATCCACAGCAAACCGTCTTCCTCACGACAAGAAATATCTAAAATGTCGGCAGGTTTTTGCACCAAGCCTTCGCTAAGCAGAAAACCTACCCCCAGTTCTTCATATCCACCAGGAGAGCAAACCATAGTGGCTAGTTCAACATGATTAAGAAAAAGAGTTAAGGGATTCTCCTGGACAACAGGGTCCTCAGCGTGTTCTATAACACCGTGGTTGTACTTTATAATCTCTCGATTTTGGTAGATTGCCGGTTTGGACATTTGAGAAACACACCTCTCCCTTTCCTTCCAATTCGGAAGCTACAACAACAATATACATAATCCCTATAGGGAATGTCAAGTAAGGTTGATTATTCAATAACTTTTATGGTGTCCCCGGTTCTTACCCATCCTGATGTAAGAGCACGGGTAAAGATACCTTCTATCGGCATAACGCAGGTACCCACCTGTTTTTTAATGGCGCAAGCCTTGTTGTGACATTCTTTGCCTATCTGGGTTACTTCCATTTGCACTTCTCCTACCTGAAGTCGGGTGCCCAGTGGCAGGGTAGCTACATCTATGCCTGCAACGGTCAGATTTTCAGCAAAATCTCCGTATTCAATTACAGCTCCTAGCGCTCTCATCTTTTCAACGCTGGAAAGCGATAAAAGGCTAACCTGGCGGTGCCACTCTCCGCTGTGCGCGTCTACTTCAATACCCCAGTCGGCTTTAACATATGCCTCATCAATATTGTGCTTTTTCTCTCCTCGTTTTTCGGAGATATTCACGGCCAAGACCTTTCCGGTTTCCATACTCATAAAACCATCGTCCTTCCTTTAAGCAAATACGACTATTTACCTAAGAATTATAGAATACAGCACAGAATATGACAAGGTATCAGTGCTGTGAAAATAGTTTCGTACCGCATAGGGATTTCTATCCGGGGAAAGATATAGCAAATTGGGCATTAGATTATCTTTATGATAATTATATCCAAGAAGATTTAATTCCGTTGAGAGGTTGATCATAAATGTTCAGGTTATTCTCAAAAAACATGCACCACTGGCGGACATCAAGCAGCAAGAACCAAACAAAAGCAACACAAAATCGTTCCCCGGTCTATATTTCTAAAAACCTGGAGGGGAACCTTCAGATTCTAAGAGAGGCGCTTGGCCAAAGCAGTGATGTAGTCATTCGTGATATGAAGATCAACTCAAATTCGAACGTTGATGCAGCCGTTATTTATATTGATGGTTTGATCGATAGGGATTTGTTAAATCGCGACATCTTGCAGCCATTAATGTTTAACCTGCAATTGATTAAGGACAATGTTAGCCAAAACCACTCCAGCCCAATCGATTTTATTAAATCAAGTGTGTTAACCGTAGGGCAAATAACTGAAACAGAAAATATTGACGGAGTTATCTCCGGCGTCCTGTCAGGCAGTATTGCAATTTTAGCCGAAGGTGTAACCCAGGCCCTGCTTATCGATGCTAAGGGCTGGGAAGCACGAAGTATCGCGGAGCCCACCAACGAGGTGTCAATTCGGGGGCCCAAAGACAGTTTTACTGAAACCCTGCGTACCAACACAGCTTTATTGCGTCGAAAGATCCGGGATCCACGTTTAACATTTCAGAGCCTGCAAATTGGAGAGCGATCCAAAACGGATATTTCAGTTGCTTATATCAAGGGCGTCACTCCGGACAACCTCATCGCAGAAATCAATCAACGGTTAAAACGAATAGATACCGACGCCATTCTGGATGTTGGCTATATAGAACAATTTATTGAAGATAGTCCAGTATCCTTATTTCCTACTGTCGGGACTAGTGAAAGACCGGATGTGGTGGCTGCCAAGATATTGGAAGGTAGAGCAGCCATATTTGTTGATGGCTCCCCGATGGCCCTGACAATGCCCTTTTTATTTATTGAAGGCTTCCAAAACCCGGAAGATTATTACGCCCGTCCATTTTTTGCCTCATTCATACGGTGGGTTCGATTGGTGGGTTTTGTCCTAAGTATCTATTTACCAGGTATTTTTGTTTCATTAAAAGCTTTTCACCCGGAATTATTTCCGACCCAATTGCTGGTTTCGGTGGCGGCAGGCAGGGAAGGGCTGCCTTTCCCAGTTGTATTAGAAGCCCTATTAATGCTGGTACTGTTCGAGGTCCTGCGGGAGGCGGGCCTTAGGATGCCCCGATCACTTGGCCAGGCAGTTAGTATTGTGGGTGCTCTTGTAATCGGGCAGTCGGCAGTATCAGCGGGGTTGGTAGGTGCACCCATGGTTATAGTAATCGCAGCCACGGCTATTGCTTCTTTTTTAGTCGTCCCCTATGCTGACGTCGGAGCCTTGCTGCGCCTTATAATGACGGTAGTGGCAGGTTTTCTAGGTCTATTCGGAATGGTTGTTGTTCAGCTTGAGATACTCAGCTATATGGCTTCCTTACGCTCCCTGGGGGTACCCTATTTATCTCCCGTAGCACCACTCAACATTCGCGGACTACTAGATACTTTTATGCGGGCACCCTTATGGGCAATGGACAGCCGTCCTGCATTTTTAGAGTCACCTGATATGAAGCGGCAATCACCAGGCCAAATGCCCCACGCTCCCAGAAATAAACTCAACAAGAGGGAAAGCCAATGAAGAGAGGACAACGTTTTAAAATTTATATGGTTATTTTATTAATCATTATTCCAGTATTCTTATCCGGTTGTTGGGATAGCAAGGAGTTGAATAAATTATCAATTGTGTCTGGCCTGGGTTGGGATATCGATCCGGACACAGGAGAGGTTACGCTTACCTATCAATCCATTATTCCCAACGAGATAAAAAGTTCTTCCAGCGGCAGTGGAGGCGGGGAGCAAAAGGGGGGTAATCCACTCCGTACTATTCAACTGGATCAAGACACGGGTTCATCCTCTTATGATGTATTAAATCGCTACACCCAGCATGGCAGCCGTATCCCATTTTATCAGCATACCCAGGTTTATGTCTTCGGCAAGGATGGGGTACAACGAGGAATCTATCCATTCCTTGATACACAGGCCAGGAATCCGGTAGCCCGCCCCAACGTCTTGATGGTAGTTTCAGAGAAAAAAGCCAGTGATATTCTAGGAATCCAGGATGGCATGGAAAACATTCAGGCATTCGGAATGGCTTCTGAGATAAAATTGTCGGCAACTTTCACTAAATATCCGGCGGTTACAGTCTTGGAATTTCAAAAACGGTTAATGAGCCAAACCACCGCTCCCATTGCTCCGATGGTAGGCATCTTTGAGGAAACTGGTCCGGAAGGGAAAAAAACCCAAAAAATTCGTATTACCGGAACAGCAGTTTTTAAAGGCGATAAGATGATAGGGCAACTGAATGAACGGGAATCAAGTGGTCTTCTGTGGGGGATTAACAAAATCAAAATAGGATTCGTGATGCTTCCGGAAGCGAGCCTGGAGATAGTTACGGCAAAAAGCAAAATCGTTCCTGAGCTGCAGGGCGACCAAATAAAAATTACTATTGAAATAGATGAAGAGTCAAACTTGATAGAGTATAAAGGCCACCAGGATATGACTTCCGACATTCTGCAAGAATTAGAAAAGGATCAGGCTAAAGAGATTGAAAGTCAAGTAATGGCAGCAGTCGAGAAATCCTTTTCTCTAGATGCTGATGTTTTTGGGTTTGGGGAAGCGGTTCATCGTAAATATAAAAAGGAATGGCAAGACCTAAAACCGAGGTGGGATGAGATTTATCCCGATATTGAAGTGGTGGTAAAGGTAAAAACTCATTTAAATGAAATCGGGGATATCAATAAAGCATTAATTAAGGATTAAGGAAGAACAGGAGTATGATCTATGTTTCTGGAGAAAGGTAAAATATCCAATTTCCAACTAAGCGTTTTAATAGTAGGGTTTGTTTTCGGTTCTTCCGTCATTATTTCTCCGGGCGGGGGCGCCGGGCATGATGGCTGGATTGCGGTTGCTATAGGATTGATGGAAGGTTTGCTTATAGCATGGATATTCACTGCTCTGGCCAAACAATTTAAAGATAAGACGATTATTGAAATAAATTCTCTTATCTACGGAAAGATTCTGGGCAAGTGCATATCGGTTCTATTCATCTGGTATCTTTTTCACCTGGGTGCATTGGTTTTAACCAATTATATGCATTTTTTCAACTTACAAATATACCCCGCTACTCCGAAAACAGTTGAGCTTCTTTTACTTATGTTGGTGTGTGCATCTACCGTGGGCAGAGGCATCGAAGTATTAGCAAGATTAAGCATAATTCTAGTACCGCTTACCACTTTGCTTATAATTTCAGATACGTTTTTACTAATTCCGCATATTGACCTCAGTAACTTGATGCCTATTCTGGATGTGCCCATCGGGAAATTATTGTTGGCAAGTCACGGGGCAGCCAGCTTTCCCTTTGCGGAAACAGCAGCGTTTTTAATGGTGTTGGCTTTTGTCGATAAACCAGAAAAAGGGCCTTCTGCTGTTTTCAGGGGTTTACTAATCGCGGGATTTATTCTAATTATTGTGGTAGCCCGAAATGCTGCTGTGTTAGGACAAATGGCCGAAATTACAATTTATCCAACCTACCTTGCAGCGCAAGTCATCGACATTGGTGATATCCTTACCCGTTTGGAGGTTGTGGTTGGCATTAATTTAATCACCATGGGGTTTATTAAAATCTCGGTTCTGTTTTATGGAACGGTTTTGGGCCTGGCCCAGATTTTAAATTTGCGCAGCTACCGCCCGATAATTCTTCCGGTAGGGATCCTTATGGTAATTTTAGCTCTAACTAATGTAGGGAATACTTTGGAAATGTTTGAGTTCGCGACTAAGGGCTACCCTGTCTATGCAGTTCCCTTTCAAATCGGAATTCCACTTCTTACGCTAGGCATAGCCAAATTGCGAAAAATACCCCCGAAAGGAGAGGGGAACATATGATAAGCCTATTATTGATTGGATTCGTTATGGTTGCCTTGTGGCAAATCCCCAGCCTGGTGCGAACAGGCTGGTGGAAAGAAATAATTGTCTTTATGGTATTATGGTCGGCCGGCCTTATTCTTAGTGTGATAGTTTCCATGGGGATTAAACTGCCTCCCATATCAACGATAATTAACAAATCTATTACCGGTATGTTTGGGATATGAAGGCGTTAGACGCAGGGACATTAGAAAAGGTGATTAAGGATTTATCTGTCCTTATCCTGGGAAAGATATAACAAATTAAGCAGGAGATAATTTATATGAGATTTAAATCCAAAAAGGCTGCCGCAACGACTGACCCAACCCAGAATCAGGCAAAAGAGACGATACCTGATACAAAACTTCCGGCAGCATTAAAAGAGAAGATGCAGATGTTGAAGCCGTATCTCCAAAAAGGTGCTGATATAATCACACGGCCTTTTTTTATTGAAGGCGAGCCTCCCCTGGAAGCGGTATCCATTCATTTAAACAAGATAATAAACGATGAAACTTTAAATCAGGATATTCTCAGACACTTGATGTTTAATTGCAGGAGAGAATCAATCCTTGAACGGGGTGCTGATAATCTTGTGGAAACTATCTATAAGACCTCAATTACTGCTACCCAAATAAGTAAATTAGACACTCTTGCAGCATTGGTACATGCAATTTTCGATGGTTTAACGGTTTTAATGTTTGATGGCGTAAGAGAGGTTCTAGTAGTTGACATCCATGGCGGCGAATTTAGGAGTATTGACGTACCTCCAGCTGAGCAAACGATGCGCGGTTCCCGGGAGGGTTTTATTGAAAGGCTGGATATCAATATTGCCCTGGTTCGGCGCCGACTTAAAGATCCTAATTTAGTAGTGGAAAAAACCATCGTGGGCAGGAGGACCCGTACTCAGATAGGGATTCTCTATATTGATGATATAGCTGATCCGAATATTGTTACCGAAGTGAAGAAACGAATTGATAAGATGGATTTGGATGGAATAGTTGCTTCCGGATACGTCGAGCAGTTTATTGAGGATTCACCGACCAGCATATTCCCCCAGGTTTTCATTACTGAGAGGCCTGACAAGATGGCGGCTATGTTGATGGAAGGGCGTATAGGACTAATTGTTGATAATACTCCTTTAGCATTCACCGTTCCGGCTTTGTTTGTACAATTTATCCAGGCACCGGAGGATTACTATGAAAAAACGTTTTTTTCCAACTACATCAGGATTCTCAGATATATTGCGTTGTTAATCGCTATATCTTTACCGGCACTATATATTGCGCTTCTAAGTTATCAACCGGAGCTGATTCCCTATGATTTGCTTATCAGTTTTTCCCGGGCGCGGACCCAAGTTCCTTTTCCTGTAATTATAGAAGCTTTAATTATGGAAATTATTATTCAGCTGGTTATTGAGGCAGGACTGCGTCTGCCCCAACAGATTGGACAAACGGTAGGAGTGGTTTCAGGCATTATTTTAGGACAGGCAGCAATAAGTGCGAAACTGGCTAGTCCTATTGTTATTCTTATTATATCCATTTCCATCATATGCACTTATGCCCTTCCTTCAGCCAGTATGGTACTGACTACAAGGCTGCTAAGACTTCCTTTGATGGGATTGGCAGCGACATTTGGTCTATTTGGCATTGCCTTCGGATGGTTTATTGTGCAGGCTCATCTTATTGGACTTGAGAGTGTAGGTGTCCCTTATTTTGCTCCTTTAGCTCCTATGCGTTACCCCGACTTAAAGGACTCTATAATTCGTACTTATATGAGAAAAATGAATCAGAGGCCAGTTTCTGTACCTATGCAGGATAGAAAAAGACAGGGTAATGATGGGAAGGGGCAGCAGGAATAATGAAGGACAGAAACGGCTCAACAATTACCAGCAAGCAACTGATCTTCATAATCGTAGGGTCCCAAGTTGGTATAAGATTAATGTATATGCCTAGAGTACTTACCGCTATAGCTAGGCAGGATGCATGGATTGCCGTACTCATAGCGTCAATAGTTCCGATTATCTCATTATTCCTAATTGACCGTTTAGGAAAACGTTTGCCTGAAATGGGTTTTGCCCAGATGAGTCAGGAGCTTTTCGGTAAGTTTTTGGGATCGATCCTTATTATTGTTTTTATTGGCTACGTCATTGGATATATGTCGATAATAATGCGTTTTTTTTCCGAAGTTACCAAGCTGTATCTTTTACCGAAAACCCCACTGGCAGTAATACTGTTGATGTATGTCTTTCTAGTTGTATATGTTGCTAATAAAGGAGCAAGAGTTATAGGGAGATTAAATGATCTGCTATTTTATCTTATTCTAGTTACCTTTTTACTCTTAATAATACCTGCTGGTCAGGGAGACTATACCTATTTATTACCTATAGGAGAAGCGGGGCTAGGTGGAATAGCCAGAGGATTTGTAACTGCAGGCTATTATTATGCGGGTATTGAAGTACTTTTGGTTTATTACTCATTAGTAAATAAGAAGGATGAGATCTTTAAAGCTGGACTTACAGCTATAGCAATAACAACAGCGTTTTATGTTAGTATAGTTGTTATCTGTGAATTGGTTTTTGGCATCTCAGGCCTTCAAAAACACTTATTTCCTGGTTTTATTTTGCTTAAAATAGTTCAAATACCGATATTTGAGCGTTTGGAGTTCATATTTCTGTTTTTTTGGCTGGGAATTGGCGCTAGGCCGGCAATAAACATGTGTTTTGCAGCTTCGTTGGCATTTACCCAGCTGCTAAAATTAGACGAAAAAAAATATCTTATCTATCCGCTAATCCTGATAGCTGTTTCTATATTTATTTTAGCTCTTCTTCCCTCCGATATTCTTGTCGTATTCAATCTAAGGACATTTTCGGGATATGGTTTTTATTTGATAGGAATTATTTACCCGCTGCTTTTTCTTATTATGTCAATTATACATGAAGAGAAGGTGAAACAAAATGCCTAAAAGAATACTGCTAGCTCTGATTATGGTTATGCAGGCTGTTACTCTTTCTGGCTGCTGGGATTATCGGGATATTAATACTGTTGCTTTTCCTCAACTTGGAGCTTACGATCTGCATGAAGACGGTGAAACATCAGTGAATAGTCTTTCTCAGGATATTCAATTGATAGATTTAACAGTAGTTATACCTAATATAGCAGAGAATGTTGAATCTAAGTTTAAGATTGATAAAACAACCGGAATACTTATAGGCAATGCCCGAGGTCAAAAGCCTTATCAGCTTCCAGGAGGCTATACACCAGGTGTCGCCAGCAGTATAATTATTGGCGAGGATTTGGCAGCTACAGGAATAAATAAGTTAAATGAAGCATTAACCCGGGGAGCACTTAATCCACATACCTTAAATTATGCGATATCTGAAGGAAGGGCAGAAAAAATATTACGCGTCCCGGTAAAAGATTATCCCAGCATGGGAGTCTATATGAGGCTTCTTTTAAGATCAGCTGATAAAAGGGCATTTATTGCTACTACCACCCTGCACCAGTTTGAGGTAGACCAAAATCCAGGAAAAAATCCCATCATGCCCTTATTAACGATTAAAAATGATAAAGTAAAGTTCAGTGGTACGGCAATCTTAAAAAAAGACAAAATGATAGGCAGAGCGGATTTAGAAGAAACCCAATACCTTCTAATGTTAAGGGGTATCAAGTGTACTGCCAGTTTGCCATTTGTCTTAAATAATTATGACAATTTGTCAGAGTATGGTTCGGTTAATGTTGTAAACAAAAGAAAAGTAAAAGTGGAACACGATGGTGATAAATTCATTTTTAATATAAGCATAATGCTGGAAGGTGAATTAACTGAAATTGATCGTCCCGAAGGTATTTTATTTACTGAAAATGAAGAATTGATACATGATATTGAAGCTCAGATTTCATCCGATGTTACAGATAAATGCAAAAGATTCCTTAAGAAAATGCAGGGAGAATATAAAGTCGATTGCATCGATATAAGCAAATATGCTCTGGCTAAGTGGAGAAAAGAGTTAGAACCCAGAATTGATGAGGATTTCATTGAAAATGTTGTTATTAACGTTAATGTTACCATGAAGATGAAAGATATAGGTGAAGAGAATTAATGTGAGTCTTGTTATCCGTACATCATAATTGAATTAGAAGTTAAAATAGGGATGAAAATTTTGCGGCGTTTAATCCCCAAAGTTACGTAGTAGGCTGATTTAGGCTGCAGTCGAAACCGGTATTGACCGGCTATGGTTCTTACTTGCATATCTGAATAATGTACTTGCTCGCCGGCTTCGGTCACCCGTAGCACAAGGTTCCGCATGTCCGGTTTTATACCGTGTTCTGTATTTACTTGATCCCATTTTGACTGGCTAAGATTCCAATACACCATTCCGTATCCATCCTGGCTTATCTGTATTTTGATAGTGTTCTGGGCTAGATAAAATTCATTAAGGTCATTTACGGCTATTTCCGATGCGCTTTCAAAGTTATAATTGTAGGAATCCGGTTTAATCTTGTCATCATGCAGGGTACTCAATACCCAGTACACCAAAAGAATTAAAACTGCTGCCACGATGACTATAAATAATAATGCCGTCATAATAATGCCTCCTGATTTTTCATGTTTATTCAGACATAGTATGCCCTGCCGGGCAAATTTCATTAGTGTTCATTTATAAAATAAGCCACGCGAAACAGATGGATTTAGAGTATAATAGTGTATGTTAAAGGAGGCGTAAGGTATTGATAGAAAAACCTCGATGGGGGCTTATGGACATTGTCCTGGTCTATTTTAGTATCACGGCAGTAGGTATTTTAGCAAGTTTACTTCCCATTAAGTTAGATACCAATGGATTGCCATACTTTATGCTGGCGTTTACAATACAGTTCCTGGCTACAGTAGGATTTGTATACCTTTTTGCGATATTTTTTCATAAAGGTCAATGGCGTGATTTGGGAGTTCGTAAAGCCCGGCCTAAGACTTATTTCCGCTATGGAATTCTTGGCGGAATCCTGCTGATAATTATGGTACTGGTTATGGGCTATGTGTTAAAATATGTCCAGCCTGACCTCCAACCGCAGTACTATGAAGAAATGCTGCGATCGGCCACTAAGCTGCCTGATTTTCTATTAGTCCTATTAGCAGGAGCGGTTCTGGCGCCTGTTTCTGAGGAGCTGCTCTACCGGGGGATGATATATCCTTTTTTTAGAAAACATCTGGGACCAACCTGGGGAATCATATTATCGGGGCTGGTTTTTGGACTTGCTCACTGGGATTTATGGCGCACTGTGCCGTTGGCGATAGGGGGCGCAGCGCTTTGTTATATTTATGAGAAAAGCGGTAGTATTTATGTTCCAATGGTTGCCCATGGAGTGTGGAATGGGACTATGTCTATGCTCATTTACCTTAGCCTTTTCATGGGGGCATTATAATTATTTAGGAGAGTGATAAGGAATGCCAATATATGATTATAAATGTGAAAAATGCGGGCGTTTCGAGAAGACGCAGAGGATAACCGAGAAACCTCTGGATGAGTGTCCCGAATGCGGTGGACAAGTCCATAGGCTGATCAGTAAGAACGTAGGTGTTGTTCTCAAGGGTTCAGGATTTTATAAAACTGATAATAACACCATTGGCAAGGATCGTGTTCGCAGTCTGAATCAGGAGCGTCAAAAGGATAATCAGGCTATTCTGGATGGGGATGTTAAAGGCTTCGTAGAACAATCCGAAAGCACAACTAAAAAGGTTATGGAATCATAAAAAAACCCCTTATCGGGGATTTTTTATGATCAGGGGATATTTAGGAGTGAGTATTATTGCTTAAAGCAATCACCTTTGACTTTTGGGATACCCTATATAAAGCTCCGGAAGGGCTGACTATTTCCAGCAAACGTGTAGCTGCCTTCAAAAAAGTATTATCGGAGATGGGCTTTGAGGTAAGCGAGGATATAATCTTAAAGGCTTTTCAGGATTGCTGGCAGCATGCTCACAAGTATCAACTCGAATATGGTTTGGATATAACACCCAGAGGACATCTTGATTTCATTCTTGACCAGCTGCAGCTGAAGGTGAAATCTGCAGAGTGGGAGAGGATATACAAGGCATATACGTCGGTACTTATAGCATTCCCACCTCAAATAAATGACGGAGTTAGAGAGACTCTGCCGCTCTTAGCCCGGAAATTTAAACTTGCTGTTATTTGTAATACGGGCGTAACTCCCGGTCTAATTCTTAGAGAGATTATGAAGGCTGATGATATTTCCAGGTTTTTCGAATTCCTGGTGTTTTCAGACGAAGTTCTGTGGGCCAAACCTAATATTAAGATTTTTAACTATGCCCTTGAAAAGCTGCAGGTTAAAAATATCGAAGCGGCTCATATAGGTGATGATAGGAGCACAGACATAGCAGGGGCTAAACAAGCTGGGATGACCGCTATTTGGTTAGACCCTAAGGTGAGTGACAGGTCACCGGACTGTGATTTTCAAGTTAGCAGTATAAAAGAATTAGCCCTTTTGTTTTGATTGACTGGCATTTATATAGGAGGATTTCATGAAAGACGTAACTATTTACACCGATGGAGCCTGTTCGGGCAATCCTGGTCCCGGAGGATGGGGTGCAGTCTTGCTGTTCAAAGATCAAAAAAAAGAGATCAGCGGGGGCGAAAAAGAGACTACCAACCAGCGCATGGAATTACAAGCAGTGATTGGAGCCCTGGAATCGCTGAAAGTAAAGGAATGGGATGTTACTGTTTATTCTGACAGCGCCTATGTGGTAAACGCCTTTGAACAGAAATGGCTGGATAAGTGGCAGAAAAATGGGTGGCAGAACAGCAAGAAGGAGGCAGTCGCCAATCAGG
>Ga0074193_1002378_pt1 | contig 17208 bp, 12 predicted proteins | sample EPASupsiteHSE605_FD_64523 | JGI IMG/M metagenome (GOLD analysis project Ga0074193, IMG submission 64523) | Bioremediated contaminated groundwater from EPA Superfund site, New Mexico - Sample HSE6-05 | ecosystem: Environmental > Aquatic > Deep subsurface > Groundwater > Contaminated ... | reverse complement strand
ATAAACTTGTTGTTATATAATAATGAAGTCGCTGCAGTGAAGCGATGCACATGCTGGAATAGCTCAACTGGTAGAGCACCTCACTTGTAATGAGGATGTTGCGGGTTCAAGTCCTGTTTCCAGCTCCAAATTAGTTTTATATGGATAGGTTCCCGAGTGGCTAAAGGGAGCAGACTGTAAATCTGCCGGCTCCGCCTTCGCTGGTTCGAATCCAGCCCTATCCACCATATAAATATCGCGGGGTGGAGCAGTTGGTAGCTCGTCGGGCTCATAACCCGAAGGCCACAGGTTCAAGTCCTGTCCCCGCAACCAATCAAATGTCTTTACGGTGTTTAAAATGGCGGCGTAGCTCAGCTGGCTAGAGCATTCGGTTCATACCCGAAGGGTCCGGGGTTCAAATCCCTGCGCCGCCACCAAAATATAAAAAGCAAAGCTTCGTCATAGGACGGAGCTTTTTCTATACAATCAAAAAGTCCAATGCTGCAATTAGTTTATTTTTCCGCATTGACATTTGATTCGGAAAGGTATAAAGTTCTATGTAAATTGATAAAGCTATGTATTATGTGAATAGTTCATTTGGTTTATTGATTCAGAGTGCTGTAAATAAAGTCAAACAATAATAGATTTTAGATGCGAGTAAGGGCGCTAATCGGTGGTTTAATCAAATCTTCTTATAGAGTAAGACTTTTTTATGTGATACTGTCAGTGAGTATTGACAGTATCGTATAAGTGTGCTAAATTATATTAGTGGCATTTTGAAATGATGTCATATTTACAGGTAAGAGAGGTGTACAGGATGCGCAATGCGGTAACGTTGGCCTGCACTGAATGCAAACAACGCAATTATCAGACCAATAAAAACAAGAAGAACGACCCGGATAGATTGGAATTCAATAAGTATTGCAAGTTTTGCAAAAAACATACTTTACACAAAGAAACAAAGTAGTTTATTAGTAAATTACTTTAGTAGGGGTGTAGCTTAATTTGTAGAGTAGCGGTCTCCAAAACCGATGGTTGCGGGTTAGATTGCTGCCGCCCCTTCCAAGTAGTCTTTAATGCTTGAATTGGCAGTATGAGACAGGGATGTGAGAAAATGGTTGCTCAAGAGACAGTTGTTAAACCGAAATCTTCCAGCGTGAAAAAATTTTTGCGAGAAGTTAAAGCCGAATTAAAGAAAGTAGCATGGCCGACCAAACGAGAACTTATCTCCAATACAGGAATAGTATTTATTGCTGTAGTGGTTATCTGCACTTTGATTTGGGCAATCGATGCTATATTTGCTCAGGTGTTAGGTTTTATAATCAAGTAGGCTAAGGGGGTGGGGGCGTAATTAGACGTCCCTGAAGGTAATGGAATCTGAAAAAAATTGGTATGTAATTCATACATATTCCGGTTATGAAAACAAAGTCAAAGCTAATCTTGAACGTAAAGTTCATTCCATGGGCATGGAAGATGAAATTTTTCGAGTAGTAGTGCCTATGGAAGATGAAGTTGAAATTAAGGATGGCAAAAAGAAGATTACTAAGAAAAAAGTTTTCCCCGGTTATGTTATGGTAGAAATGATTGTCAATGACAAATCTTGGTATGTTGTACGCAACACTCCAGGTGTTACAGGTTTTGTTGGCTCTGGTACGAAGCCGATCCCACTTACTGATGCTGAAATTAAGAACATTCTTAAATCCATGGGCATTGAAGAGCTTAAACAAAAAATGGATATTGAAGTTTCCCAGGTGGTGCGTATTACTTCCGGGGCCTTCGAAAATTGGACAGCCAAGGTGCTTGAGATTTACCCTGAACGTAGCAAGTTAAAAGTACTTGTGGATATGTTCGGGCGGGAAACACCAGTAGAATTAGATTTTTCTCAGATAGAGAAAGTTTAAATAAAGTTTTTAATAAACTTTATGTTTAAGTGGGAGGACCTAAGGTCCGTAGTACCACATCACGTAAATAAGGAGGTGTAAGCAAAATGGCTAAAAAAGTTGTAAAACTTGTAAAGTTGCAAGTTCCTGCAGGCAAAGCAACCCCAGCTCCTCCCGTCGGTCCTGCCCTCGGTCAAGCTGGTGTGAATATAATGGCATTTGTTAAGGAATTTAATGAAAGAACCGCTAGTCAAGCTGGACTGATTATTCCAGTTGAAATTACCGTATTCGAAGATAGATCCTTTACGTTTATAACCAAGACTCCACCGGCTCCAATTCTGCTTAAAAAGGCAGCTGGTATTGAATCAGGTTCTGGCGAACCTAACAAGAAAAAAGTTGCAAAAGTATCCCGCGATAAAGTTCGTGAGATTGCTGAAGCAAAAATGAAAGATCTTAACGCTTCTAGCGTAGAAACTGCTATGCGTATGATCGAAGGTACTGCCCGCAGTATGGGTATTGACATCGTAGATTAGTCTTTGGGCTATCAGGTGTAGAGGATGTTTTTTAACAGACTCTGTTAACGTGGGAGGATTTTCCGCAAAACCACAAAAGAAGGAGTTTTTTGATATGACAATGCATGGAAAAAAATATGAAGAAGCTGCTAAACTGATTGACTCTAAGAAGTTGTATGAGACTGAAGAGGCTATTGAACTTCTTAAGAAAACAGCTAGTGCTAAATTTGATGAAACAATTGAAGTTGCTATTAAGCTAGGGGTTGACCCTAAACATGCTGATCAGCAAGTTCGTGGCGCAGTAGTATTGCCCCATGGTACTGGTAAAACCAAAACTGTTTTGGTTTTTGCTAAAGGCGAGAAGGCAAAAGAAGCTGAAGCCGCTGGTGCTGAATTTGTTGGCGCTGAAGAGTTAGTAGCAAAAATTCAGGGTGGCTGGACTGATTTTGATGTAGCAGTTGCTACTCCTGATATGATGGGTACAGTGGGTCGTCTCGGTAAAGTTTTGGGACCTAAAGGCTTAATGCCTAATCCTAAAGTTGGTACTGTTACGCTGGATGTTACTCGCGCTATCAATGAAATTAAAGCTGGTAAGATTGAGTATCGTACAGATAAAGCTGGTAATATCCATGCTCCAATTGGTAAAGCATCATTTGATAATGATAAAATTATTGCAAACTTCCACACCCTGGTTGAAACTCTAATAAAAGTTAAACCAGCTGCTGCTAAGGGACAATATATGCGCAGTATTACTGTAAGCACAACAATGGGTCCTGGTGTGAAAGTTAATCCGCTTAAGGCTGCTAGCAATAAAAAAGACTAAATCGAATTAGTAAGTTATTGTACAATCAACCGTCCATTACAACTAAATAATTTATTTTAGGCTGTAGACAGCAGGTATTATAATGAACAGTGAAGATGAAAATCTTTAGGAGTTCGCCTGCCGAGGCCGGGGATTAGTACAATAGCTTTTGCTATTAGCGACCTCCGGCTTTTAATGCCAGGAGGTCGTTTTGTTTACGGAATTAGAGAAGATATTAATTTTCTAATTCTAAGTAAAGAAAACTAAGACTTCTGCTGGCCATATAGTTTTGTGCAAGTCAGGGTTATCTTTATTTTAATCTTCTAAAGGAGGTGGATTTTAGTGGCTGTAACAGTAGAAAAACAATCAGTAGTTTCTGAACTCAAAGGAAAGCTTTCTGCTAGTAAAGGTGTGGTATTAACCAATTACCGTGGTCTTACTGTAGCGCAAGATACACAACTTCGTCGCAAATTGCGTGAAGCTGGTGTAGAATATCGTGTTGTCAAGAATACAATGACACGAATTGCTGCTCAGGAAATAGGTATTGAAGGTTTAGATGTTTACCTTGAGGGACCAACTGCGATCGCAATGTCTGAGATTGATCCAGTTGCTCCAGCACGTATCATTTCTGACTTTGTTAAAGAACACAAATTGAAAACATTGGAAGTAAAAGCCGGTTTGTTAGAAGGTAAGGTTATTGATGCTGAAGGCGTTAAGGCTTTGGCAGAACTACCATCTCGCGAAGTACTTCTTTCCAAAGTTTTGGCTGGCATGCAATCTCCGATTGTTGGCTTTGTCAATGTTCTTCAAGGCTCTATCCGCAAATTTGTTTATACGCTTGAAGCTGTGCGTAAACAAAAAGAATCAGCGTAACAAAAAGCTTTAATAAAAAATAAGAATTTATGGAGGTATTTTAACATGACTCAACAAGAAATTATGCAAGCTATCGAGAACATGAGTGTTCTTGAATTATCCGAATTGGTGAAAGCTCTAGAAGAAAAATTTGGTGTATCTGCAGCAGCTCCTGTAGCTGCTGCAGCAGCTCCTGTAGCAGCTGCCGCCGCTGAAGAACAAACTGAATTCGATGTTATCATCACTGCTGCTGGCGCTAGCAAAATCAACGTAATCAAAGTTGTTCGCGAAGTTACTGGCCTTGGCCTAAAAGAAGCTAAAGAAGTAGTTGATACTGCTCCTAAAGCTGTAAAAGAAAAAATTGCTAAAGCTGATGCAGAAGCAATTAAAGCTAAGCTTGTAGAAGCTGGCGCATCTGTAGAAATTAAGTAATTATAATTTGTAATTACTAGTTATACAACAGAAAATATAAAGAGTACCCGCTGGGGTGCTCTTTATATTTTTTATTGGGAAAATTAAGTTATAGTTCTTGACTAAGAAATAACGTTGTGATATAATTCTTCAATGCGAACAATGTTTATTTTTAAGTATAATTTTTAATTGTGTAAGGTATAAAATGCTTATTGGCAGGAAATAGTAATATAATGGAGGATGAAGGAATATTTCATCATGAGAAAAAAGTGCAAGGCCTTTTATATCACTTGATAGTCCTTGCTTTTTTTGCGGATTCAGAAATTATATGGCTTTCTCATCTTAAGTAACGAAGATGGAGGCTTTTGTCAGTGTCAAAGAGTTTGGCACAAACCAAGTCTTACTGGCATTGGTGTTTTTTTACTGCAACCGTATAAGCGTTCCAGTTATTATTACGCAAGATAGTATTATTAAGAAAAGTTTTATACCAGCGACAAAAGAAGTTGTTTGATGAATTTAAGGTATGATATATTATTACATATTTTCACAAGACTATAGTTTGTCGTTTGGGGTATAAAGTTTAATTCGGGCTAAGAGGTGAGGGATTTTAATGTTTAATCCTGTTCAGGTTGGCAAAAAGGTTAGATATAGTTATGCCAAAATTAAAGAAGTTCTGGACATGCCCAACCTTATCGAAATTCAGAAGAATTCGTACAACTGGTTTCTGAAAGATGGGCTCAGAGAAATCTTTCATGACATTTCGCCTATTCAGGACTTTACAGGTAATTTAGTGTTGACTTTTGAGAGCTTTACGCTAGGCGAACCTAAATATGTTTGTGAAGAATGTAAAGAACGGGATGTTACGTATTCCGCGCCTTTACGCGTGAATGTCCGATTAATTAATCGTGAAACTGGCGAAATTAAAGAACAAGAAGTATTTATGGGTGATTTCCCGCTGATGACAGAAAATGGTACTTTTATCATCAATGGTGCAGAGCGGGTTATTGTCAGCCAGTTAGTGCGATCTCCCGGGGCGTATTATAACGAAACCATTGATGCCAGTGGTAAAAAACTTTATAATTCCACGGTTATTCCTAATCGCGGCGCATGGCTTGAACTTGAGACTGACGCAAATGATGTGATGTCTGTTCGTGTTGATCGGACGCGTAAACTGCCAGCGACAGTACTTATTCGAGCACTCGGTTATGCATCAAATGCGGCTATTTCTGAATTGTTTCATGATGATGTCCGCGTTCGAGCTACTTTAGAACGAGATAATACTAATTCGAGAGAAGAAGCCTTAGTAGAAATATATAAAAGATTGCGTCCAGGTGAACCACCAACAGTTGATAATGCTACGCAACTGTTAGAATCACTGTTCTTTGATTCCAAACGGTATGATTTGGCAACAGTAGGGCGTTATAAGCTAACGAAAAAATTAGGTTGGCAACGACGTTTAATGGGCAAGACTCTTTATCAGCCCATTATAAATACAGAAACTGGTGAAGTTGTTGTACCGGCAGATACTGTCATTGAAGAAAAAACAATTGATCTTATAGAACAAAGCGGTGTATTTGCTGGCGAAAGTGTGATTGAAGTCAAAGTCAAACTTAAAGACGGTTCACCTGTAAAAATGCTGTGCAACCCTACTAGGCCTTATACTTACCGTACGATTACGAGGGAAGATATTTTGGCTTCAGTTAGCTATCTGCTTAATTTGATGGATGGTTTTGGCAATGTTGATGATATTGATCATTTGGGTAACCGCCGGCTGCGTTCAGTAGGTGAACTTTTACAAAATCAATTCCGTATTGGTCTGTCAAGGATGGAACGTGTAGTGAAAGAGCGTATGACTATCCAGGATGTGGATGTTATTACGCCTCAAGCTCTTATTAATATTCGCCCTGTTGTGGCTGCTATTAAAGAGTTTTTTGGATCCAGTCAGTTGTCACAGTTCATGGATCAGACCAATCCCCTTGCAGAACTTACCCATAAACGTCGTCTGAGCGCACTAGGACCTGGTGGACTTAGTCGCGAACGGGCTGGCTTTGAAGTCAGAGACGTGCATCATTCTCATTATGGACGTATGTGTCCGATAGAAACTCCAGAAGGTCCGAATATCGGACTTATTGGATCATTATCAACTTTTGGGCGTATTAACGAGTTTGGTTTCATTGAGACTCCTTATCGCAAGATTGATAAAGAAAACCGTAAAGTAACAGAGGAAGTTCGTTATTTGACTGCTGATGAAGAAGATGAAGTGGTTTGTGCCCAGGCTAACGAGCCTCTTGGCCCTGATGGCTGGTTTGTTGAAGCAAAGGTAACTGTTCGTCATCGTAATGAGATATTGGCTATTCCAGCTGAAAAAGTCGATTACATGGACGTATCACCGAAACAGGTTGTGTCTATTGCTACTGCGATGATTCCATTCCTGGAAAACGATGATGCTAATCGGGCTTTGATGGGTGCAAATATGCAACGTCAAGCTGTGCCTCTGCTCAGAACTCAGGCGCCACTTATTGGAACTGGTATGGAGTATAAAGCAGCTCGCGATTCGGGTGTTTTGATTTTAGCGAAAAACGCTGGTGTTGTTGAAAAAGTCACTGCCACAGAGATAAGGGTGCGTACTGATCACGGTATTTTAGATACATATAAACTATTAAAGTACACTCGCTCAAATCAGGGGACTTGTATTAATCAAAAGCCAATAGTTTATAAGGGTGAGATCATCGAAAAAGGCCAAGTATTGGCTGACGGTCCTGCTACAGATAAAGGTGAGTTAGCCTTAGGATTTAACGTGCTTATCGCCTTTATGCCTTGGGAAGGTTACAATTACGAAGATGCTATTCTGCTTAGTGAAAAAATTGTAAGAGATGATATCTATACATCGATTCACATTGAAGAGTATGAATGTGATTCTCGGGATACGAAGCTGGGGCCAGAAGAAATTACTCGCGACATTCCTAATGTAGCTGAAGAAGTTCTGAAAGATCTTGATGATCGGGGTATTATTCGCATTGGTGCCGAAATAAGGCCAGGAGATATTCTGGTAGGTAAAGTAACACCGAAAGGTGAAACTGAGCTTACAGCCGAAGAACGCTTACTAAGAGCCATTTTTGGTGAAAAAGCTCGCGAAGTCCGTGATACTTCTTTAAGAGTGCCTCATGGTGAGGCTGGGAAAATTGTAGATGTTAAAGTATTCAGTCGGGAAAATGGTGATGAGTTACCGCCTGGCGTGAATTTTCTAGTACGTGTATATATTGCCCAAAAACGGAAGATCTCTGAAGGGGATAAGATGGCAGGCCGTCATGGTAATAAGGGTGTTGTATCCCGTATTATGCGTGAAGAAGATATGCCATTCCTGCCTGATGGCACACCAGTACAAATTGTGCTAAACCCTCTTGGTGTTCCATCTCGTATGAATATCGGACAGGCTTTGGAAACTCATTTAGGAATGGCTGCTGCTGCGTTTGGTATGCAAATTAAAGCACAGTCACCAGAAATTGAGTCACGTCTGCGAAAAGTAGGTTATGACTTTGATCGGCATGGTATGCCGGTACCAGGTGTTGCAGGTGTAAATCTGGCTACTCCAGTGTTTGATGGAGCTCGCGAAGAAGAGGTCTTTAATACATTGGAAGCTGCTGGCTTACCGATAGATGGGAAAACAGTATTATATGATGGTCGTACTGGTGAAGCGTTTGATAATAGAGTTACCGTCGGCTTTGTGTATATGCTGAAATTGGCTCATTTAGTTGATGATAAAATCCATGCTCGTTCAACAGGTCCTTATTCCTTAGTTACGCAACAGCCACTAGGCGGGAAAGCTCAATTTGGTGGTCAGCGGTTCGGGGAGATGGAGGTATGGGCCCTAGAAGCATATGGGGCTGCGTATACACTTCAAGAACTGTTAACAGTAAAATCAGATGATGTTGTAGGCCGGGTAAAAACATATGAAGCCATTGTTAAAGGTGAAAATATACCTGAACCTGGTGTGCCTGAATCATTTAAAGTTTTAATTAAAGAACTCCAAAGTATTGGACTTGATATTAAAATTTTGAATGAAGATGCACAAGAAATTATGATTGATGATGTTGATGATGATGTAGCACAAGCCGCAAAGGAACTCGAACGCAGCATTGGTGTTACACTGCTTGCGGCCCCTGATCCTCATGCGCGAAGCAAAGTAGAAGTAGAAGTAGAAGCTGAGCTAGAATCTGAGATCACTGATGAGCATGATGATTTCGAGCCATTAGAAGAAGAATTAGACATCATTGCTGAAATCGGAGAAATGGGACGAGAAAAATTCGATTTAGCCGAAAAAGACATATCAGATGACGCTGAGCTGCCCCTAGCCCGTAAAAATGCGAAAAAGGCAAAGACTAAGGAAAAAAAGTTTACGCAAAGTGACCTTTTGAAAGAAATAGATGATGAAGAAATTGAGTAATTTAAAGAAGGGAGTGATAACCCTTTGTTGGATGTAAATAATTTTGATTCAATGAGGATTGGGTTGGCTTCTCCAGAGCAGATTCGCAAATGGTCATATGGCGAAGTCAAAAAGCCAGAGACTATCAACTATCGTACACTGAAGCCTGAGCGTGACGGTTTGTTTTGTGAAAAGATATTTGGCCCAACTCGTGACTGGGAATGTCATTGCGGTAAGTACAAACGGATTAGGTACAAGGGTATTGTATGTGATCGCTGCGGTGTTGAAGTAACTCGTTCAAAGGTACGACGTGATCGTATGGGGCATATCCAGCTCGCAGCGCCGGTATCCCATATCTGGTATTTCAAAGGTATCCCTAGCCGTATGGGACTAATTTTAGATATATCGCCAAGGTCCTTAGAAAAGGTGTTATATTTTGCTTCCTATATTGTACTTGATCCTGGTGAAACACCTCTCATGAAACGTCAGTTACTAACTGAAAATGAATATCGCGAATACCGTGATAAATATGGCAGTGCCTTTAAAGTGGGTATGGGCGCCGAAGCCATTAAGAAACTTCTCGAGGAATTAGATCTAGAGAAGATGAGCAAAGAGCTCAGACAAGAGCTTAAAGAGGTTAGCGGGCAACGTAAAATTAGAGCCATCCGTCGTCTAGAAGTAACGGAAGCGTTCCGTAAATCAGGTAATCACCCTGATTGGATGATTATGGATATCGTGCCAGTAATTCCACCAGAATTACGTCCAATGGTACAGCTTGATGGCGGAAGATTCGCGACATCTGACCTTAATGATTTATATCGTCGTGTAATCAATCGCAATAATCGGCTGAAGCGTCTTTTAGATCTTGGAGCACCAGATATTATTGTCCGTAATGAAAAACGGATGCTTCAAGAAGCTGTCGACGCCTTAATTGATAATGGTCGCCGTGGCCGTCCTGTTACTGGACCTGGTAATCGTCCGCTTAAATCATTAAGTGATATGCTTAAAGGTAAACAAGGTCGTTTCCGCCAAAATCTTTTGGGTAAACGGGTAGACTATTCTGGCCGTTCGGTTATTGTAGTTGGTCCTGAACTGAAATTACATCAATGTGGTTTGCCAAAAGAGATGGCGTTAGAATTATTTAAACCATTTGTTATGAAGAAACTTGTCAATGCTGGTCATGCTCATAATATTAAGAGTGCCAAGCGTATGGTTGAAAGAGTGCGTCCAGAAGTGTGGGATGTACTTGAAGAAGTTATTAAAGAACATCCAGTACTTTTAAACCGAGCTCCGACGTTGCATAGATTAGGTATTCAGGCTTTTGAGCCTGTATTATCAGAAGGTCGTGCGATAAAACTTCATCCTCTCGTATGTACAGCATATAATGCTGACTTTGATGGTGACCAAATGGCTGTTCATGTACCACTATCAGCTGAAGCCCAATCAGAGGCCCGAATGCTGATGCTCGCCGCTCATAATATCCTGTCAACAAAAGACGGTAAGCCTGTCGTAACACCGACACAAGATATGGTTCTCGGAGCATATTATCTGACCATGGAAAAAATGGGTGATATTGGTGAAGGCAAGATTATGTGCGATATTAATGAGGCATTACTGGCTTATCATCAGAAAGAGTTGTCACTTCATGCCCTAATTAAAGTGCGCTTTCCAAAGTATGGTTTGGTCAATACTACGATGGGGCGTTTGATTTTCAACGAAAGTCTGCCTGAAGAAATTCGCTATTTCTTTGAAAGAGATGGTGAGTGGCATTTAGGTATTATGATGGATAAGAAACAGCTTGGTAAATTAGTAGGCGAGACATATCGTCAGTTTGGTACATCTAGAACGGCTCAAGTCCTAGATAATATTAAAAGACTAGGTTATTCATTTGCTTGTCGTGCAGGTATAACCGTAGCTATTTCAGATATAAACATTCCGCCTGCGAAGAAAGACATTCTGGCTTCTACCGAAAGTCGAGTTGATATTGTTGATAAGCAATATCGTCGCGGCTTGATTACCGAAGACGAAAGATACAAAAAGACTATTGAACTTTGGACGAAAGCTACTGATGATGTTACAACAGCGATGATGAACAACTTGGATCGTTTTAATCCAATCTACATGATGGCCAACTCTGGTGCTCGTGGTAACATCCAGCAGATTCGTCAGCTGGCTGGTATGCGTGGACTCATGGCCGATCCATCAGGTAAAATCATTGACCGTCCGATTAAGGCTAATTTCCGTGAAGGTTTAACAGTGCTTGAGTACTTTATTTCCACTCATGGTGCTCGTAAAGGTTTGGCTGATACCGCCCTAAGAACAGCTGACTCAGGATACCTGACGCGTCGTTTAGTTGATGTATCCCAAGATGTCATTGTACGTGAAGATGACTGTGATGTTTTCGGAATTAATCTAGTACGCGAACGGGCGCGGTTGGCTAAGTCCAGTGCAAGTGCTATTGAGGTATTGCGTGAAACTCTCTTAGGCAGAATATTGACAGATGATGTTATTGATCCTGCAAGTGGTGACATACTTGTTCCAAAATCTACAGCACTTACAGATGATAATTTACGTATTATTGGTGAGCATGCTGTACCAGAGATTATTGTGCGCGGTGTATCAACAACTACTGAAGAAGATATTAATGCATCCGCTTCTAATGAGATTATTGTTTTAGGTGCACCAGAAGAAGAAATGCGCCAAATACTTAAAAATGCAATGATTCGCGAGATGTTAGGCAAGAACACTACAAATGCCATTACAAATAGTCTCGGCGAAGAAATTGTTGCTGCAGATACGCCTCTTACCGAAGAAGCAATTGAAGCTGTTTTGGTCAGTGATGTTAGAGAAGTAAAAGTTCGCAACAACAATATTAAAGGCATTGAGGTTGAGGCAATTACTGAAGGATCTGGTGTTATTGAGGCACTTAAAGATCGTATTATTGGCCGTTTTGTAGCCGAAGACATTGTTGACACCAACACAGGAGAACTTATTGTAAAAGTCAATGACACTATTGATGAAGAATTAGCTGATCGTATTGTTTCCGTACGTAAAACTGTATCTATTCGGTCAGTACTTACTTGCAAATCCCAGTATGGGGTCTGTATCAAATGTTATGGACGAAATTTGGCAACCGGTGATTCTGTTGATGTAGGTGAAGCAGTAGGAATTATTGCGGCCCAATCAATTGGTGAGCCTGGTACTCAGCTTACAATGCGTACTTTCCATACTGGCGGTGTTGCAGGCGATGATATCACTCAAGGTTTGCCACGGGTAGAGGAACTATTTGAAGCTCGTAAACCTAAACGGCAGGCAATTATTACTGAAATTGATGGTATCGCAACAGTTGATTTAAAAGAAATCAAAGGGATGCGTAAAGTTACAGTAACACCAGCTATGGGCGAAGAGACTATCTATCCGATACCATATGGTGCCCGCATTATTGTTCGTGATGGACAGCAAATTATAGCAGGTGATTGCTTGACAGAGGGATCAGTTAACCCTCATGATATATTACGCGTATGCGGCATTCAAGCGACACAGCGATATTTGGTTTATCAAGTACAAAAGGTATATAAATCCCAAGGTGTAGAAATTAATGATAAACACATTGAGGTAATTGTTCGTCAAATGATGCATAAGGTTAAGACCGAAGAATCAGGTGATACTGGACTTTTACCAGGTGAATATATTGATACAAATACCTTTGAGGAAGAAAATATCAAAGTTATTGAGGCCGGAGGAGAACCAGCGGTAGCACGTCCTATCTTGCTTGGTATAACAAAAGCTTCATTGGCAACCGACTCCTTCCTATCAGCAGCATCTTTCCAAGAAACAACTCGCGTATTGACTGAAGCTGCTATTAAAGGTAAGGTTGATCCTCTTCTAGGACTGAAAGAAAATGTTATTATCGGGAAACTGATACCTGCCGGTACGGGCATGAGCCGTTATCGCAACATAAAACTCATCCGATTATAAGAGAATAAATTCAAAAAAGGACTTAGCAATGCTAAGTCCTTTTTTAATGCATAGAGCCAGTAATTCAAATGTTTTGACATATATTTTTAAAGTGGTATAATTATTTTTAATTAGATAAATACTATTATATTTCAAGCTCAATTTAAATTATTATGTGAAATATGACACACTAGGCCCTGTGGACATAAAAAAAGTCTGCAAATGCAGAGAAAAACAGATTTTTTTGAGAGATGTTTATTGACATTAAGTCTGGGGAATGATAAAATATCGAAGTGCCTAAGAAAAAGATACATTTGTTTGGTAATTAAGGAAGTGAACCATATGTCCCTTGACACGTTAAAGGTTGTAAAGAAAACAATTGGTGTTAAGCAAGTGACCAAAGCTGTTGAAAAAGATTTGGTCAGTGCTGTATTTATTGCGCGAGATGCTGAAAGTCGCTTGGTAGAACCTCTGCGGATATTATGTATGCAAAAAAACGTGATGGTAGATACTACGCCGAATATGGTTGAGCTTGGACAGGCTTGTGCCATTGAAGTTGGTGCGGCAGCAGTTGCTGTTATGAAATAAAGTAAACTCCGTTAAATGTTTTACCTTGGACATATAGTTCTAAGGTGGAATTTTTATATAATTAGTCAAGATAACTTGGAAGGGGGTGTATTGAATGCCAACAATTAACCAATTAGTACGTAAAGGTAGAGAGTCAAACATAAAAAAATCTACTGCGCCTGCTTTGAAGGAATGCCCGCAGAAGCGTGGTGTATGCACAAGAGTATATACAACTACTCCTAAAAAGCCAAACTCTGCACTTCGTAAAGTAGCACGTGTGCGTTTGACAAATGGTATTGAGGTTACTGCATATATTCCTGGTATTGGTCACAATTTGCAAGAGCATTCTGTGGTATTGATCAGAGGCGGCAGAATTAAAGACTTACCAGGCGTACGTTATCACATTGTGCGTGGTGCACTTGATACTGCTGGTGTGCAAAAACGTAGCCAAAGTAGATCCAAGTACGGTACAAAACGTCCAAAAAAATAATAAAAATTAAATAATCCTGGAAAAGGAGGGATAATATGCCAAGAAAAGGACCAGTTACTAAACGCGATGTTCTGCAAGATCCGGTATACAATTCTAAAGTTGTTACTAGATTTGTCAATAAAATAATGTTAGATGGTAAGAAAAGCGTTGCTGAGAATATTGTCTATGATGCATTTGATATTATCCGGGCTAAAACCGGCAAAGATCCATTAGAGGTTTTTGAAACAGCAATGAAAAATGTTATGCCAGTATTGGAAGTTCGTGCCCGCCGTGTTGGTGGTGCTAACTATCAAGTTCCAATCGAAGTACGTCCTGATCGCCGATTCTCATTGGGAATTCGTTGGTTAGTAAACTATTCAAGACTTCGTGGTGAAAAAACCATGCGTGAAAGATTAGCAGGTGAGTTGATGGATGCATCAAATAACACTGGCGCTACAATCAAGAAAAAAGAAGACACCCATAAAATGGCTGAGGCTAATAAGGCTTTTGCACATTATCGCTGGTAGTTTTCGATGTTTCCAAATGGTAAGGAGTGATAATAGTGGCTAGAAAGTTCTCGCTCGAAAAGACGCGGAATATTGGCATCATGGCACATATTGACGCTGGCAAGACCACTACGACGGAACGGATACTGTTTTACACTGGTAAAGTACACAAAATAGGTGAAGTGCATGAAGGCGCTGCGACAATGGACTGGATGGTTCAAGAGCAAGAAAGAGGGATCACTATTACCTCGGCGGCTACAACTTGTCAATGGTCAGAACATCGTATAAACATTATTGACACACCAGGACACGTGGACTTTACTGTAGAAGTAGAACGATCATTAAGAGTACTAGATGGTGCTGTTGCGGTGTTTTGCGCTAAAGGTGGCGTAGAACCTCAATCAGAAACTGTTTGGCGTCAAGCAGATAAATATAGCGTGCCTCGTATGGCATATGTTAATAAAATGGACATTCTCGGTGCTGATTTCTACCGAGTTGTTGATATGATGATAGATCGTTTAGGTGCAAATGCGGTACCAGTTCAGCTGCCAATCGGTTTTGAACATAGCTTTAAAGGGTATGTTGATTTGGTGGAAATGAATGCTACAATTTACATCGATGATCTTGGCGAAAAGACTGAAGTTGTTGAAATACCAGAAGATATGCAAGAGTTGGCTGCTAAGTATCGTCAAATTCTTTTGGATGCTGTAGCAGAAAGCGATGACGAACTCATGATGAAGTACCTCGAGGGTGAAGAACTTACCATCGAAGAACTTAAGCGTGGTATTCGTACCGCAACAATTGCTTGTGCAATGACGCCGGTAGTTTGCGGTTCATCTTACAAAAATAAAGGTGTGCAACCACTTTTGGATGCAGTTATTGCATATATGCCTGCGCCAACTGATGTTCCAGCAATTAAGGGTATTAACCCTGATACTGAAGCAGAAGATGAACGTGCAGCAGATGATAGTTTGCCTTTCTCGGCTTTGGCCTTCAAAATCATGGCAGATCCGTTTGTTGGTAAATTAGCATTCTTCAGAGTTTATTCCGGTAAACTTTCCTCTGGTTCTTATGTGTATAATTCCACAAAAGGTAAGAGAGAACGTATTGGACGTATACTCCAAATGCATGCCAATCACCGCGAAGAAATTCAAGAAGTGTATACAGGTGATATTGCCGCAGCGGTTGGACTGAAAGACACCACTACTGGTGATACATTATGTGATGACAAAAATGTAATTATTCTGGAGTCTATGATTTTCCCTGAACCAGTTATTTCGGTTGCTGTTGAACCTAAAACTAAAGCTGATCAGGAAAAAATGGGCATTGCACTACAACGATTAGCAGAAGAAGATCCAACCTTCCGTGTCAACACTGACCAAGAAACTGGTCAAACTATCATTTCAGGTGTAGGTGAACTTCATTTAGAAATTATTGTTGACCGGATGCTTAGAGAATTTAAAGTTGATTGCAGTGTAGGTAAACCGCAGGTTGCTTATCGTGAGACAATCCGTAAAAAGGTTAGAGCAGAGGGTAAATTTGTACGTCAGTCTGGTGGTCGTGGTCAATACGGTCATTGCTGGCTTGATATCGAACCTCTTGCACCAGGTGAAGGCTTTATCTTCGAAAGCAAAGTTGTTGGTGGTTCTATTCCAAGAGAATACATTGCACCTATTGGTGCTGGTGCTAAAGAAGCCATGGAAAATGGTGTCTTGGCCGGCTATCCGATGGTTGATATTAAAGTAACTGTTATTGAGGGCTCGTATCATGATGTTGACTCCTCTGAGATGGCCTTTAAAATAGCTGGATCTATGGGTTTTAAAGCTGGTTGTGCTAAAGCTGGTGCTATCATTTTGGAACCATACATGAAGGTTGAAGTTACTGTTCCAGAAGAATACATGGGTGATGTAATCGGCGATTTGAACTCACGTCGCGGACGTATCGAAGGTATGGAGGCCCGCAATGGTGCCCAAACCATTAATGCGTTTGTTCCATTAGCTGAAATGTTTGGTTATGTAACAGACTTGCGTTCAAAAACCCAAGGTCGCGGTAATTATTCAATGGGTTTTGCTCATTATGATGAAGTACCGAAGAGTATTGCTGAAGCGATTATCGCCAAAGTTAAAGGCGTTTAATCCTGGATAAATAAGGAGGCAAAAATACAATGGCAAAGAAAAAGTTTGAGAGAAACAAACCACACGTTAATATTGGTACAATTGGTCACGTGGATCATGGTAAAACTTCACTAACTGCAGCTATTACAATGACTCTTTCCAAACATGGCGGCGGAACTTTCGTGGCTTATGACATGATCGATAAAGCTCCAGAAGAAAGAGAACGCGGTATTACAATCAATACTGCCCATGTTGAGTATGAAACTGAGAAACGTCACTATGCGCACGTTGACTGCCCAGGCCATGCTGACTATGTTAAAAACATGATCACTGGTGCTGCACAAATGGATGGAGCTATTCTAGTAGTTAGTGCTGCTGATGGCCCTATGCCACAAACTCGTGAGCATATTCTATTGTCCCGTCAAGTAGGCGTACCTTCCATGGTCGTATTCTTGAACAAAGTTGACTTAGTTGATGATGAAGAACTAATTGAACTTGTTGAAATGGAAGTTCGTGAACTTCTGTCCGCATATGAGTTCCCTGGTGATGATATTCCTGTAGTAACTGGTTCCGCTGTACAAGCTCTTAACTGCGGTTGCGCTACTCGTGAGTGCAAATGGTGCGGTAAGATTCATGAATTGATGGATGCAGTTGATGAATATATCCCAACTCCTGTTCGTGCAACAGATAGACCATTCTTGATGCCTGTTGAGGACGTGTTCACTATTACTGGCCG
>Ga0074193_1002377_pt1 | contig 17212 bp, 14 predicted proteins | sample EPASupsiteHSE605_FD_64523 | JGI IMG/M metagenome (GOLD analysis project Ga0074193, IMG submission 64523) | Bioremediated contaminated groundwater from EPA Superfund site, New Mexico - Sample HSE6-05 | ecosystem: Environmental > Aquatic > Deep subsurface > Groundwater > Contaminated ... | reverse complement strand
GAAACAGAAGATCAGGTAAAATCGTCAACTCTTTTGGCGGAAGATTTGATCCTTAATACGATGTCAATGCTTGGTTATGATGTACTTCCTACGGCACAGGCACCTTTCAAGGCTATTTCACGGGATAAGTCCTCAGTTATCCTCACAGGAGTCAGCGAATTCAATACAACCGTAATCAAGCGGGCTCATCTAATGAGCAGCATTTCCTGCATTACTGAGACCCAATCCGTATTTATCATCAACGGATGTTCCAAAATAAAATCAGTGGAAAATACGGTCCTGATCGAAAAGAAAGAACTTGACAAGATAAGTGATTCTCAGGAACTCCTTAATTTCATAGAGGAACGCAAGGAAACACATGACGAAGCGTGAATATATTTTGTAGATTATCCTTTCCCTAGTTGCCCCACCCGAGTTCCGCTTCGGGAGCACGGGGCCCTTTTCTCTCACTTTGTTCGCTCAAGAGGGCTGAATTATAATGAAGATACTGAGTTGAGCTACAACTGCGAATTTAAGGGCAAGAAAGGTTAGATTCTCAATGCACTAAGAAAAATTGATTTACTCAAGTTTCTTTTTGGATCACTTGGCAGGCATGGTTATACCCTTTAAAAAAACTGTTTGCCCGCAAGCCTTTTCAAAAAAGGCTTGAGCGAAAAAAACTGCTAAATCTAAAATGTCATGACTGCGTGATCACAAGCCTTTTTAAAAAAGCTTAACCGCAAACCTTTTGAAAAAAGGCTTGGTTGAAAATCTCTGACAACATTTAGATTTGAAAAACTTATCCCCTAACCCTATCGGCGTGATCAACCGGCGCAACGGTTGCGGCTCAACGGTTTGTTGAAAGAGTTAACCGTGAATCAGTTTAGGGAGGCAGCGGGTACATACCCACATACTTTGCATGTTGTGCCTGAGGGGGAGGAGATAGCTGATGTCTTCGCTTGCCCCACAGGTGAAACAGTGGATGGAAGTGTCTTTTTGTTTGGGCTGTGATTCTGCTTTTTCCCGGTTAAATTCGACAGTGTACCTTTCTTCCACCGATAGTGCACCTTCGGGACATATACCGATACAAAAACCCATACCATCACAGAGTTCTTCAGATACTACCTTTGCTTTCCCATTAATGATTTTAATAGCACCTTCGGCACAGGGCGCAATACATTTTCCGCAGCCTGTACATTTCTTTTCATCAATTTTTACTATCATTCGTTTTACCGTTAAATTGACCCCCATTGAAATATTTGATTGAAAAATATTTGATTGAAAATATATTTTAATTGTGTCAGTAACAAAATAATACAGGATATCATAGAGTGAGAGTTTCATTCAAAGATCCGGCAAATACCCTTCCCTGTGCAGCATTTTCTTATAGTCATTTATTAATTTACACATTTTACGGGTATAATTTACGAAGTCTGCGTCTTTTTCTCCTCTGAATAATAGTTTCTCAGCTTTTTCCAGAAGATCGGGATAAACGGATACCAGCTCTTCTTTGGTATGCAGGAACAGGGCTAAAAAATCCCTATGGATGCTCATGCTTTTCTGGAGAAGTTCTATATCCAGGGTCTTTTCGGAGATATAATCTTTGAACTTCGTGTAAGCATAAAAGTTTGCAATATTATGGTTTAAAGAGTTTAAAATCGAGTAGAGGATATTGCCTGTTTTTGGAAGGGGAATGTCACGAAGCTCAAGGTCTGCACCATCGTAATTTTCATCTTCTTCGATATTCCGGTCCCGAGTTATATCATGGCTCATTTTATTACCCTATCTCATTTGTAAGTTATATTTATTATGAAAATTTAAATTCAAGAAATATAAATTAAACTCAAAAAATATAAATAATACCTTGTATCTGATAAAGTTTAACCCTCGTTTTAAGGAGCAGGAACAATCCCTAGCTGTTGCATCAGGCCAAGAAGATTAGCTTCGCCCCACAACTCAATGATCTTACCGTCCTTAATGCGGAAAATCTCTATACCGGTCATGGTTATTGGCTTGCCTGTAGCAGGCAAATCCATGAAGTTACCTTTATGTACCCCGCGAGCTGTAAAACGTGCAGCTACGGTATTACCCTCGGCAATCATATCCTCGACTGTAACATTGAGGTGCTCGAAAGCTGCCCTGCATGCAGTAATTACTTCATTTATTCCCTCAACTCCCGGAGAAGCAGGAAGAGGTACATGCATAGCAAAATCGGGTGACAGCAAATCGTCAGCAGCACTTATATTTCCTTTAGAAGGACCTTCTTCAAAAAATCGGCGAACTATTGTCTTATTCTCTTCCATAGACATATTTTCCTCGTCTGCGTATTTATTTATTCGGCTTTTGATATATTTCTTGTCTGTAAACCTTTTTATCAACAGCTGTATTCAGTGATGAGTTATCTTCAAGAGTGAGTTATCTTCAGTGATGAGTACCTTCCACAACCTGTATTCCTGCATCCTGAATTGTCTTTTTTATACTATCCAGGTTAGGACATTTAGGATAAGTGCCATCCATAAGAAGCATACAGGAACTGAGATGTACGGCATCAAGGCCATGCTTCTTGAGGGTGTTCACCAGACGGTATACTCTCCTGCCCGAACAGCCTCCACATGTGAAAAATGCGATTATCTGCGTGTTTTCGTCGTAGGCTTCAAAGTGTACCCTTCTTTCGTTGAAAGCCTTAAAGCAGCCTACACCCGGACAGGTTTCCGAGACGATATCGCAGCGCACGACCGCTATTTTTGTAGGTTTTGCATTTTCTTCCATTCATACCTCGTATTGAACAATCAGATAACCGTTCTTACACTTGCTTTACACTTTACAGCATACGTGTAGCTTCGGTTTGCCTTGGGGCCTTTACGACCAGCACCCTGAAAATTCCATCTCCCTGATTCAGAAGGCGGTGAGGGATCTTTGCAGGACTCTCAACCAGCATATCTTGACTGACTTCCTGTTGTTCGTCGCCAATCTCAACAATACCTTTTCCTTCCAGAATGTAGAAAAAGACATCTGTAGGAGTAATATGTTTTTTTAAAGCTTCCCCTGGCTTAAGTTCTATACGTACTGCCTGAGCGTGCTCGGTATTATAGAGCATCCGGACACTCACATTGTGAGGGTTCGGTTTTTCAGGTGAAGATTTCATCTCAATAACTTTCATTAATTCTCCCCCTTTAGACCATAGTTTTTTGTTTTTCAGCATCATGCCTTAGCTTAGCATTATGCCTTAACACCGTGCCTTAGTATTAATACCGACCAGGCTTATGTGAACACTCTAATGTTTTTGATTACACTAATATTCAATTCTGATATCCATTTGTCAGTTAGATTCTATTATAATATCATCCATCAGTTAGATTCTATTATAATATCATCCATCAGTCAGATTCTATTATAATATCATCCATCAGTTAGATTCCATACTAATATAATGTTCACATATATGCCTGGTCGGTAAAATTTTTTCGATATTTGGAAAGTATTATGAATTTCAGCACCTGAAATTCTGGATTTATCCCTGGTTAAGAGTTAGTAAAAAAATACCACACAAAAGCTTACCTGGTTTTACAGGCCTACCTGAGATTTGAAACTCTCAAGGCCTATGTCCTCAATGAACCTTCCAAGTCTCTTTTTCGTACCAGAGCTTTTATAGAAATTAACGATTTTCTCGATTGCATCAAGAACTTCCTCTTCTGACAGTTCTTTTGCGACAACCTCAGCAAGTCTTGGACTTGCAGCTGCAGCACCTCCTACCATCAGGGTATATCCTTTAGCAGTGCCCATTACCCCTATGTCCTTAATGGCAGGTTCAGAGCAAGAGTTAGGACAACCGGAAACTGCCATCTTGAACTTGGAAGGCATCGACATTCCGTGGTATTTTTCATCCAGTTTAAGACCCAGGCCTACTGCATCCTGTTTTCCTTGCTTGCAGAAAGTGGTCCCAGGACAGAACTTTACACTTCTTACGCAAAGCCCCACAGCTGCACCTGGTTTCATGTCCAGATCAGCCCATGCATTATCAAGGTCTTCTTCCTTCAGGCCCACGATTGCAATCCTCTGTGCAGAAGTCATCTTAAGAGCAGCAGCGCCATATTTTTCCGCAACATCGGCTATCTTCCTGAGGGTTTTTGGGTCAGCAATTCCTCCTGGGATATGAGGGGCGATTGCATAGGTTTCACGGTCTCTCTGAACAATTGCACCTTTTTCCGGTAAGTTGTCCTTCATGATTATCATTCACTCCAAACTGTCTGAATTTACTACATAGTTAAATTCCAGGAATTCTGACGTTATTTTTGCCAGATCTGGGGACTTTTACAAGAAATTACATGCACATATTTTATAAAATATGTTGTATATTAGTATTTTTTTGATATTAGTATATTAGAGATACTAATTTATATATTGGACAGTTTCTATGTTTATACCATGAAAGACTGTACAGTCTACAAGACAATGAATATCATCGGGAAAAGGTGGACAATCCATATCCTTCTGGAGCTACACAAAGGGGAAAAAAAGGAAAAGCGCTTTAATGAGCTTAAAAGGAAACTTGGATACATAACCCCCAAAATTCTCTCCGAGAGGCTGACAGAACTGGAAACTGAAGGCCTGATTGAAAAGAAGATTGATAATTCAACAAACCCTCCAAAATCCGAATATTACCTGACCGAAAGCGGAGCAGACTTCGTAAAAATAATACAGGCAATTAAACGCTGGGGATTAAAGTGGAAATTCCAGAATGAAGAATGCGAAAAGGCTATTTGCATGTACTGTGAGCGTTAGATCGTAAATAAGGAATGATGAGAATAGCTTCAAGTCTTATGCATTACATTGTCATTAACAACACTTGAGAAATGTAACTATAGAGCCATTACCGAAAAACTTGAAGTTATATCTCAACCATTCCTGAGAAGTAGAGTCCAAAGATGCAAAATATGCGAAAAAGGCACTGACAAAGGTGCTGAGAAAGCACTGAAAAGTGCTGATAAAGTGCCAAAAGTGCTGAGAAGGCACTAACAAAGGTATGCTGGGAAGGTACTCAAAGGTGCTGACAAAAGTTCTGAAAAGCTGGGATTTAAAATAAAATTATAATTAAGGCTTATAGAAGTTACTTAAATCTTAAAAATTCTTTATTAGGTGTCCAAAAACTAAACTTTTTTTCTACAATTGGAGAATTGGCATTCTTGACTTTAAATATAAATATCAAAAACTTTTTAAATTAATATATATAATTGCTTTGAAGTAAATATATTGTTCTAACTACAGAATCAACTATAGTTTTAAGATATCTTTTATGCAAATTTTGGTGATTTATCTCAAAAATCTGTTTTATTCTAAAAATATGTTTACAAAGGTTAGGAAAATATAAATAGATCCGGGCCTATTTAGTTAGGAATCTAACAATTCAATTAGATAGCAAGTAACGTAAGCACCAAATTTCCATTTTGATATCAAATATGGGGAGTATCATTTAAGTAAGGCTCTACAACCTGAAACATACTGCACATACTTTAGTGATCCTGAAATAAAAGTACCGGGAAAACAAAGAAAAAGCCGGAAGACCTGCAGGAACGTTTGGATAGTAGATAACTGTGCCTGTATGTGAGAAAGAAAGCATACTGTTAATTCTCAATACAGAAGATATAATACAGAAGAGCCGATTACTACAGAAAGTGTCTTAAAAACTTGAATACTTGTTTTAAAAACGGTTTGTTAAGGAAGATGCAATAGATGAAAATTAATGAAGATGAAAGTGAAGTTTCTGCCGGCTATTCAGGAAAAAAAGAGACGAATGGCGTAAAAATCCTGCAGGGAGATCCGAAAAAAGCCATAATAAAGCTGTCAATCCCAATGATAGTTGCTATGTCCGTGCAGACAATTTACAGCCTTATTGATACTTACTGGGTTTCCGGACTTGGAGCCGACGCCCTTGCAGCAATGGGTTTTGTATTCCCGTTTTTCTTTATAAGCATGGCTCTATCAAACGGAATAGGCATAGGAGGAGGATCTGCAATCTCTCGTATGATCGGAGCCAGGGATAAAGCCGGTGCAGACAATGTAGCCGTACATACCATAATCGTAATTATCCTGCTCTCTATTGCATTTACAGTACCGTTTTATCTCTTTGCCCCTCAGCTCTTTGCCCTTGCAGGAGCCGGAAAAGCTACAGGACTTGCAGTAGCGTATGCCAGAGCTATTTTTCTTGGAAGCATTATAATTTTCTTTTCCAATGTAGCCAATGCGATTCTTCGAAGCGAGGGAGATTCGAAACGAGCCATGAAGGCTATGATTTTAGGCGGGGTACTGAACGTTATCCTTGATCCCATATTCATATATACTCTGAACATGGGAATTGCAGGTGCAGCCTGGGCTACTGTACTTTCTATAGGGGTATCCTGTGTTATGATGGCAAACTGGCTGTTCTTCAAGAAAGATACCTATGTAGCCTTTAACTTCAAGGATTTCCGCTTTGAGAAAAGCATTGTAAAAGAGATCTTCAGTGTTGCACTTCCGGCTTCAGCCCAGCAGCTTTCCATGTCCCTGTCAATGATATTCATGAACTACATTATTGTGCTTGTAAGTAGCACCGACGGAGTTGCGGTTTATGCGACGGGATGGAGAATAGCTACAATTGCAACTTCTCCTTTATTGGGAATGGCGACTGCCGTAATTTCCGTATGTGGAGCTGCAATCGGAGCCCATGATTATATAAAGGCAAAGGCTGCCCTTTCCTACTCAACTAGAGTCGGATTTCTAATAGAGTGTGTAGCCGGGGCTTTTATTTTTGCTTTTGCCATGCCGATAGCGTCTATATTTACACAGTCAGAAGGTGGAACCCACATAACTGACGATCTTGCGCACTTCCTGCGTGTGATGTGTACTTTCTATCCCATGCTTGCACTTGGCCTCTTTTCATCCTCCTTTTTCCAGGGAGCAGGAAAAGGTCTTAACTCCCTGATTGCTACCCTCCTCAGAACTATTGTCTTTACCCCTCTCTTTGCAGCTCTCCTGGCTTTTACCTTTAATATGGGACAAGTAGGAGCCTGGTGGGGTTTAGTCATAGGCAATGGAATAGGTTCTCTGTTGATGTACATATGGGCAGAATATTTCCTGAAAGCACTTTTAAAAACAAAATATATTACAAAAACTGATGGAGCCTCAGCCTGAAACAGGCAAGAGCTCTTTTCCCGAATTTCTTATTAATCCCTATTTAAGTTTGAGTCGAAGCCATTAAGATATTGATATCGTTTCAGCTATTAGATATTAAATACTTTTCAGATATTAAGATATGGAATACTTTTCAGATATTAAGATATAGAATACTTTTCAGATATTAAGATATAGAATACTTTTCAGATATTAAGATATGGAATACTTTTCAGATATTAAGATATAGAATATTTTTAGATATTTGATATAAAATGTTTTTCCAAATTTTTACCTTCTCGGTTCTTGTTTTTCAGAAATAATCGCTTATTATCCAGTTATGTATAATTGCCCATAACTCGTGAGAATTATAATCAAGGGCTATGCTACCATGACCCTGGTTCTTCCAGCCTATGTAAGTAACCTTATCATTTATTTTTCCGACCTCGTTTTTGTACCACCAGGAACCGTAGTCGCTGAAACCTCCCCCTAACCCGATATAAAGAAGAGGGGAGCTTATTCTTGAAAAGTCAATCTCATAGCCTTCCACATTTCCCATCAATCCGGCCATATAAAGGTCCAGGTATTTAGGTGCATAAGGAACAGCCCCTCCGGTTAAGGTCAAATTAAGTAGCCTGTTTTCATCAACATAATAAAGGCCATCCAGATCTCCGCTCCAGTAATGATAATTCGGAGTATAAGGGTATGCATTGAATGCATAAGTTTGGGTAGCCATAAGCCGGAAAAGTTGTTTGTTTGTAAGGTCAGGTTGAAAAATGGATTCTCGATCAGGATCGGTTAAAGCCAGATTGGCTATATGAATCATGGTAGCCATATTGCTGCTATTATATGTCCTGTTTTCCAAACATCTGGAAATAGTGTCAAATTCCTGTGCCTGAGATCTTATTAACTCCGAATGTTTAGGCTCGTACTTAATAATGATATCAACAGGAACCATTCTGTTAACCGAGCCTAAAACAAGGTCGTTGTACTTGCTAGCTCCGTAAGCAGTAAGAATCAAGGCCCCATGACTGTGGCCAATTGCCATAACCTCTATGTCCTCTACAGCTTTATCACTCAGGAAAGCTGTATGAAATCTTGATACTGCTATGCCATTGTATGTATCACTCAGGTAACTGTCAATGGTCCAGTTTTCCATGTAACTGAAATCGGTCTCATCTATAGGAACATTTGTCTCTCTTCTATCAAGAATATACGTGCTGTATCCTTGCTGAGCGTAGTATATGGCCATATCGGAATAGAAGCTTTCAGTCAAAGCTTGACCGGGCAGGATTATTAAGTTTTTACTTTGAACTATACTCCAGGGACTCTTTTCTTTTACATAATTGGTGAGTACAATGTAATCATACTCTCCGGAACCAACATTTACCTTAAGTTTATACTCAGCCACATCACCGTGGATAAGGCCGATTCTATTGCTTTTCGTTAAGGGAGAGTACATACCTGGTACTCCGAACGAAGCAGATTTATGGAAAAAAGTCTTCATATTCTCGGATTGATTAAGTATGGTCTCTGTTTTATTCTCAGGGTTGACAGCTAAGGGTGCTACTCGGTTCTTCATCTTCTCGCCTTTGTGAGACTCTCGAATTAGATTTTAGACTTGAAAAGTCATATTTTGTGAAATTTTTTGTTAAGCAAAGCAGGCTAATTTTCAGCTTTGACTTCAAATTTCATAGCGTGAAATAGCAAAAAGCAAGCCAATAATGCTAAAAACCAAATCCTGAAAACATGATAACATAGGGGTCGTTTATTACCAGGAACAGGCACGTAAACCAGGATGAAGTTGTTCGATTTTCGATTTGCATTTTCAGTTATAAAATATTACTTAATTCATCACATAATTTAATACAGATAAGAATTGTGGTTTGAGATTTCGGCTAATTTTTGTTTGAATGTCTATATTTGTGTATTAAAAGTAATGTTGGTAGAAATAATATAGAGCCAGGCGTACAATTACTGTTACTGACGCAGCCGATAAGCCAGTAATAAAAGAAACAACATCAAAAATTTTAAAGACAAACTAATTCATAAACTAACTAATCCATCACTTTGAAGTCAAGAAACTTCCGTAATTTCCGAGCAGGCTCCATGTCTGATGAGAACAGAGGAGCCGAAACAGAGACAGGAAGAGTAAAAGCCAAAGAAGAGAGCTAGCTCATATAGTGTTTCCGAATTAGGAATATTAACGCTATAAGCCTGTTAGGAGTTTATGCTGTTAAGAAGAAGTAAATCAGGCTAAAAAAGAGTTAAAGTGTAACTGAAGGAAAAATCGATCCATTTTTCCATGTTTAGTTTAATGGTTAAAAAAGGAAAAATAGAAATCAATGAGGTCATAAAAGGAAAAATTCAAATTTTTTCACAAAAAGCTGTAGAAAGTAAAAAAGCTGTAGAAAGTAACATAGAATCATGAAACTAAGACTCTTAGTTACTTCCCCGATTTCAGACTACCGAGTTTTCGTCTTAAACCCGGATTGAAGGCTTGGAATGTACATGTCCGTTTTTATCCGTTTTTACATTTCGAACCTCGTCATAACCCCATGGAGTTCGTCAGTAGGGAGCCTGTAAAACTGGACAAAGGAAGGCGATATCTTTTTGATTATGGAAAAGATTCTCCAGATTAAGTTATTAGTAAAAATATCCTCTACTCCGTAGAAAATGGTTTTTTCGTGAACGCCCTGGTCTTCAAGAATCTGTTCAACATTAACAATTTCCATGTATCCTGCTCGTATTTCCAAAATTTTTAATCCTTTTGCCGGTTCTTTTGTGAACGAGCTTTCTATTCCGAACGGGCTGTCAGACTTGATAATGGAAATAAAAATATTATTTTCGTAAATGATGTTGTTTTTAAACATCACATGGGAAATATACTGGGGAATGCTTTCGATGTCACGCGTAAAGAAGAGGGCGGTCCCCATAATTTTATTTTGGGTAGCATATAAATAATTATATTTTTTAAGAAAGTCTTTAGCACTCATGAGTTTCATCAGTTCATACAATTTCTTTTGTCCGGATGTATATATGAGTATAAGAGAGAGAATAAAAGCCGCTATGATGATTGACCAGTAGCCTCCATGGGGGATTTTATAGCTATTTGAGAGAAGGAATACTATATCAATAAGTGTTATAAATAACGAAATAACAGCTTTAGTTATATTTTTTCTATGGTAAAATATCGAAGTCATCATTATGCCCGTAATAGACATGGTTCCTGTAACTGCCAACCCATATGCAGCTGCAAGTCTGGCCGACTCTCTAAATACAAGCATCATAAATAATACAGAAATAAGAAGAAGCCAGTTTATGGTACTTATGTAGATTTGGGACTTTAATATCCCGGAGGTATAATCAATCTTCAGCATTGGAATTATCCGGGTTGTTATTCCCTGATATACTATAGAGAACATACCACTGATCATAGCCTGAGAAGCGATAATTGTAGCTATGATACTGAGGAGAAGGAATGGGATATAAAGTATGTTTGCCTGCTGATTTATCATCTCGAATAAAAAGTTTGTCGAACCAGGATTTCTGAGAAGAAACGCACCCTGTCCCAGATAATTTAAAACCAGTGCTACAAACACGAATCTCCAGGCTTTTAAGATAGGCTCTCTTCCCAGGTGTCCCATATCAGCGTATAGTGCTTCACCTCCCGTAGCGCACAGGATAACTTCGGATAGTACAAAAAATCCTATAATCCCGTTATCCAGAAGAAACCTGATAGCATAATAAGGATTGATAGCGTTAAGTACTTCTGGAGTATGGAAAATAGAGGCGATACCTGAAAATCCAATGGCTGCAAACCATAGAACCATTATAGGCCCAAAAACCCACGTAATCTTTTCTATTCCCTTGCTCTGGACTGAAAAAAGTGCTACTGCAATTGCGGCAGAAATAAGTATAATAGTTCCCTGGCTTATGCTTTCGAACTGAGGAATAATTCGCAAGCCTTCGACTGCGCTCAGAATACTTATTGCAGGAGTAATTACTCCATCTCCAATGAGGAAAGATGTTCCTATATAAGCTAACAATGTGACCAGAGCTACGTTTCTACTCGACTTGAGCAGAGGAACGAGTATTTCTTTTAAAACTATCGTACCTCCTTCCCCTTTTTTACCCAGACTCATTGCAAGCCAGGCGTATTCCAGAGTCACAAGTATGATGAGTGTCCAGATAATTAAAGATAAAACTCCTATTATGTGAGCGGGTGTAGGTCTTGTTAGAAGAAAAATAACGGTCAAAGTATAAATAGGACTTGTCCCGATATCTCCGAAAACAAGACCCATAGACTTCACTACTTCTCTAAATTCTGACTTGGAAAACATAGTATTCACCTTTTTGCTCCAGAATTATCACAAAGATACGATTTGAAATAAAAATTCCACTCTTTAAGCTCTAACGATAAATCATGAGTTTTCTACCCTATAGGAAAAAGGAAACGGATTATTTTTAAAATTGTGACTTTTAAATATTACTGTTTTCATATTGTTATCATCTCTATATGTGGTCAATAAGCCTAACAGTAAATAGCGATTCAATAAAGGATGGTTTTGAGTATTACTTTTTTATATATAAAGCTCATGACCCTTTCTCCATAAAATGAAGATTTCACATCTCAAATCTCATCATAACTGCAGGTAGTTCTGGAAACGGCGGGAGAAAATGAACAGTGGATCATTAACCGGAAGCAAAGACGCTGACGAGTACTCATGGGACAGGATGAAAGAGAAAGAAGGAGTCCCTCGTAAGAGTACAGAAGGGGTGAATATTCTTCTCGGTGATCCCAGGAAAGCCGTTGTCAAGCTCTCAATTCCTACTATAGTTGCCATGTCTGTCCAGACTATATACAGTCTTACTGATACCTTCTGGGTTTCCGGGCTTGGAGCTGATGCCCTGGCTGCTATTGGATTTGCTTTTCCATTTTATGTAATCCAGATGGCGCTTACTGGCGGGTTAGGAGTCGGAGGAGGAGCTGCAATTTCTCGACGCATAGGAGCCAGGGATAAAGCAGGTGCGGATAATGTAGCAGTTCATACCCTCGTAATAATGCTTATCTCCACAGTTGCCCTTACAGTCCTTGGACTTGCGATTATAAAGGATCTTTTTATTTACAGTGGGGCTGGAAGAACGACAGGACTGGGAGTAGAATATGCCAGGGTGATTTTTGCAGGCAGTTTTGCTTTCTTTTTTACAAATATTGCGAATTCCATCCTGAGAAGTGAAGGAGATTCAAAAAGAGCTATGAGATCCATGATTCTGGGTTCGGGCCTTAATATAGTGCTTGACCCCATTTTTATATATACCCTTGGGCTTGGGGTCGCAGGAGCAGCACTGGCTACAGTTATCTCTTTTGCCATATCAGGACTGCTGATGTTCTACTGGTTTTTTATTAAAAAAGACACCTATATTTCTTTCAGGTTTCACTCTTTCAAATTCAACAAATTAATTGTCAGGGATATTTTCCGAGTAGGAATTCCCTCATCAATAGAACAGCTTGCTCTGGCACTGACCGCCCTTATAATGAACTTTGTTATTGCAACCGTTGGTGGTACGGACGGAGTTGCAGTTTACGCAACAGCCTGGAGAGTAACAAGTATTGCAGTTTCTCCTCTTATAGGAGTTTCAATCGCTGTAGTCTCAGTCAGTGGAGCTGCCTTTGGAGAGAAGGACTTTAAAAAAGCACAGAATACCCTTATCTATGCAATTGAAATCGGTTTTCTCGTAGAAATGATAATTGCCGCCATAGTGTATTTTTTTGCCCCAGACATTGCTGCTGTCTTTACACATACCGAAAATGCAGCCCGTATAGCTCCTGAACTGACAAGACTCCTTAAAATTATGACGATTTTCTATCCAGTTGTAGCCTTCGGAATGCTCTCAGGTTCTCTCTTCCAGGGGGCAGGAAAGGGCACAAGCGCCCTTGCTGCTACTCTTCTGCGAAGTATTGTGATGACTCTATTTTTTTCCTTACTTTTTGCGTTCGTACTCGACTGGGGGTTACTCGGAGTCTGGTGGGGACTGGTTGTGGGTACAGTAATCGGTTCAATTATTGCTTTTGTGTGGGCGCAGGTGTATTTGAGGTGTGTGATGAAAGAGGGGGCAGTAGTAGGAAAATGCTGAATGAAAAATTATCTACATATTTTTTTGTGGAAGTAATTTATCAGGTGTTTTTACGGCTTTTTTATTATAAGTTTTATAATTAGATCCGTAGACTTTGCCACCTGATTTCATTCAATATCCATTCAATATCCATTCAATATCCATTCAATATCCATTCAATATCCATTCAGTATCCATTCAGTATCCATTCAGTATCCATTCAGTATCCATTCAGTATCCATTCAGTATCGTTTTTCAGAGTTCCAGGTTCGAAAAATATATTCTTTTTTAAGTTTATCTTTATAATGAAACTCTCCTAACCGTAAACAGCTATTGATTTTTAAACATAAACCCCCTTTTCTGGCAGCTTGAAATTTTCCTGTCGGTTTGTAAAATCTGGTACGATGGTCAAAAATATGGGAAACAGAACTTTCCACTAAGTACGGATTCGTAAAAAGAGCTACTTTTAGAGAGAAACATATCTTGTAGGTTCCATACTTTGTAGGTTCGGGTTTTTATGTTGAGAATTATTTCCTCACGAGAGGTACATGGAGCACTGATAGTGCCCACTTCTATAAGACAGGCCAAGGACAGCAAATGTGAAACCGAGAAAATCTTTGATTATACATCGACGCCTAACGTTTAAATAAGCCTTAATTACAAATCATAAAATATAAATAAAACCAGTTCATTTTTAGTTTGAAATCTAACAGTAAGAAACTGAATAGTAAATTAAAAACGGTCACAATTCGGATGATAAGGTACAATTAAAACGGTCAAATTCAAGAAAATTTGTAAAACCCGTTAAGACCAGCAAATTCAATTAAGAAACACCTCGCAAACAAATCTACTGGATAAGGAACGCCTCGCAAAAAGACCTCTAATGGCTACTATCCTGCCTTTATCATCCGAATATTGACTGCAAATCAAACTGCAAAAACCCTGACTGTGATACCAATGAAGGAAGAAAAGATAAAAGAAACAGTAAAACTCCAGTTTGAGATAATCAATCTGTTTCAAAAAAATTTTGCCAAAATTTTTCACAAACCAGGGGAGAGTCCTTATAACCTCAATAAAAATCAGAATAGAGCAATTATGATTATTGGGTCAATAGACAATATTATGCCTACAACCCTGGGAAAATGTCTTGATCTTCAGAAGGGAAGCTTGACAAGTATGATCGATGCTCTGGAAAGAGAAGGGCTTGTTTGCAGGAAAAAAGACCCCCAGGATAGGAGAAAAAACCTTATTTCTCTCACCGAAAAGGGAAAAGCTTACAGAGACTGGTTCATGGGAGAACTTGAAGAAAATGCTTCAGAGATTCTCAGAAGGCTGGATGAAGAGGACATCCTTGCATACAAGGAGAGCCTGCAAATAATGCTTGCAACGCTGAAGAAGCTTGATGACACAATTCGAACAAAAACAGTATCGTAAGGACATACCTGACATCGAGCTTGCAAATATTATGCCATGCTCTTAGTTTTATATTTCGATGTTGTGAAATCAATTAATACAGCCACATGACTTAAAAGGACTGTCCGATAAAAAGGACTGCCCGATAAAAAGGACTGCCCGATAATAATCAGTAATAAACGGACTTTTTTTCGATTTAAAGGTTTTAGACTCCCTTCTTTTTGCCACTTTTTTCATTGTCTCATAACTCAAAGTTAAATTGTTGGACACATAGTACGCATCAGAATAATTACATTAATACATTTTAAGGCGAAAGTTGCTGACACTTTATTAGGAAAGCCAGTTCCATAAAGGAAAATCTAGATATTTAATAAAGAGAATACTGCATAAATCTAACTGAATGATTATAAATGCAAAAGGTTAATGTATTTACCTTCACGTTCATAAACGAGTACTGTCAATGTGTTCAACTTCACGTCCATAAACGAGTACTGGTATTAAGCTTACATTCAAACTGAGTTATGTTTTTAAAAGTCAGTTGAGTCATTGCGTTACTCTAATGATGATAAATGCAGATAGTACAACTAAGCTAGTAAAACACAGGCACTGAGCAAAAATGAAGATTAAAAACTATCAACTAATAGCCATACTCCTTGTAGCTATCTTAATAGCATTCATACCCCTCGTATCAGCAGCTCCTGCAGGAACATCCGAGTCCACGGTAGTAGCAGCCGCAAAAGGCTGGATTGGAGTTAAATCCGTGCATGGAGGTAACAGCAGATCGGGCATTGATTGCTCTCATTTGGTATATCAAGTATACAAGCAAGCCGGAGCCAAAGACATAGTTTTCCAAACTGTGCCTAACATGAAAAAAAATGCATATTATGTTACTACAGCTTCTCCGAAGCCCGGTGATGTAATTTTTTGGAAAAAGGACATCACTAAAAACAACAGGAATTATTGGCTCACCAGTCATGTGGGAATATACATAGGGAGTGGGCAGTTCATAGATACATCTTTTGAGACAAAGACAGTTAACACAGAAAGTGTTAGTGGCGTGTATCAGGAAGGAATGCCGTATTATGCGAGATGGAACTCTGGTGGAAGCGATGACACGGATAGCGATGAAACTCCTGATAATAACGATGTAAACGTGCCGGTTGCTACATTCTCTATGTCCCCTAACTCTGGAAAAGCTCCATTGAATGTAGCATTTACTGATAAAAGTACGGATGCAACTTCCTGGACATGGAGCTTTGGAGACGGAAGTACTTCGACAGAGAAAAACCCAAAGCATACCTACTCTGAAGCAGGAAACTATAACGTTGTCCTGACTGTAAATAATGAAAAGGGCTCAAATTCAAAAACTCAAGAAGTAACTGTTCAGAGCGAACCAGTTCCGGAAAAAATTCTTCCTGTAGCGAACTTTAATGCAGACACCATGAGTGGCCCTGCTCCTCTTTCTGTGCAATTTACAGATATATCACAAAATGCGAACGAATGGCACTGGGACTTTGGAGACGGAGCAACTTCAACCGAGCAAAACCCGGATTATACTTATTTCTCAGCAGGAAACTATACTGTTGTCCTGACCGTAAATAATGAAAATGGCTCGAGTTCGAAAACCCTGAATATAAATGTTGAGGAAGAACCGGATCAAGAAGAAACCCTTCCTGTAGCGGATTTTGATGCAGATACCACGAGCGGCTATGCACCTCTCGATGTGCAATTTACAGATCTGTCGCAAAACGCAAACGAATGGTACTGGAATTTTGGAGACGGAAATACTTCAACCGAGCTGGATCCGTTGCACGTATATTCCTCAGCCGGAAACTATGATGTTAACCTGACAGTAGTTAATGAAAACAAAACTTCCTCGAAAATCACTACAATAAACGTACTGGAAGAAAGCAATTCAAGCGACAGCAACAGTAATAGCGAAAGCGACAGTAGCAGTGATAGTGATAGTGATAGTAACAGTGACAGTGACAGCAGTGGTGAAGGACATAGCCACAAGAGTGGAAGCAGCAGTGGTGGCATTGGTGGATCCCCAGAACCAGCCAGTAATGTCCAGGTAAAAGAGAATTTACAGAACTTTATTGCCAGTGGAAAGGATGTGAATTTTAATTTTACTAATAACGTAACCTGTGTTGAATCGATAACATTCAGATCAACAAAAACCGTAGGAAAGACCACTACAATAGTAGAGGAACTGAAAAACAAGTCGAGTCTGGTTTCCAAGCTTCCTGAAGGTATTGTCTACAAATCATTCAATATATGGGTTGGAAACGGTGGTTATGGCAACTCAAAAAATATTGAGAGTTCATCTGTCAATTTTAAAGTTAATACCTCATGGGTAAACGAGAATAACATAAACAAGTCCTCAATTCTACTTGATTGGTACGATGACGAGAAAAAAGAATGGATAGAACTGCCAGTAAATCTAACAGGTGAAGATGATCAGTTCTTGCACTTCACAGCAAATGTGCCTGGCTACTCTTCCTTCGCAATAACAGGCATAAAGGATGAAGGAATAACTGCAGAACGTGCTCAAACA
>Ga0074193_1002376_pt1 | contig 17236 bp, 14 predicted proteins | sample EPASupsiteHSE605_FD_64523 | JGI IMG/M metagenome (GOLD analysis project Ga0074193, IMG submission 64523) | Bioremediated contaminated groundwater from EPA Superfund site, New Mexico - Sample HSE6-05 | ecosystem: Environmental > Aquatic > Deep subsurface > Groundwater > Contaminated ... | reverse complement strand
CGAGAAAACCAACCACGTTGCCCGTAGTATCCGTAAAATCAGCAGCATTTTCTGTTCCGGTTTTTGATGATCCCAGAGCAAGCTGATAGCCGCCGCTGACTTTGACGACCGAAGCATTCACGCCTGCTCCGGCATTGTTGATGGAAGTGGCAATATCCTGAAGACTTGCCCCGTCCGCTACGGAAATATCAGCGGTTGTACTTCCGATACTGATTTGAAATGTCCCAGCCGTGAGTCCCGCGAGCGAGGTGGAAGCTGTGTCGACACTCTGGACAGCACTAGCAGCCGTCTGTGCTTTGGCCAGCTGGATTACTTCAACCGCATAAACACCCTTCAGCGTCGAAGAGTCACTGGAAGCTGTCAGGATAGTTTCATTGCTCGATACCGCAGAAGTCCCTGTCCATGTTGAAGATTTTTTCAAATCTGCCAGGGTGTTTTCCAGCGCCGACAGCCGTGTATTGATATCCTGCCAGGCATATTTTTCTTCCTGAAGACTGCTCAGGCTGTTTTGCATCGTTGTCAGCGGCTTGCTGTAATTACTGATTAATGCTTCGGTAATTCCGCTGAAATCATATCCGGATATTCCGGAAAGTGATAAACTCGATGTCATGATGGTATCCCCTTTCCCTAGGCTTTTTCATCCACCAGTAAGCCTACCGAATCCTGAACGGATTCAAGCATTTCGACAACTCTGGCCGGCGGGATTTCACTCAGGATCTCGCCGCTTTCCTGATCAATGATCTTAACGACAATCCTGTCGGATTTTTCAGCAACTTCAAACTGCAGTTTCTTATTGAAAAGCCCCATCAGCCGGTTCATTTTTTCCGCAGTCTGTTCAACGTCCTCACGCGGAAGCTCTTCTCTGGCCGAAGCAGCATTGTCTTTCTGATCGACAACCAGACGGGGCGCCTCATTTTTCCCCTGCTCAAGTTTCTGGCCGGAAAAAGTATCCTGCGGCATTACCGGATTAAGGTTAGTTGGCTGGACAGCGCTAACCATCTTTAATTCCTCCTCATAATCATTTTCTAGTATGCAAAAACGAACAATATAGCTGTGCTTATGTTAAATCGCAAATGATATTATATGCTTAGTTACGATGCGTTTTCTTTTGGAAGAAGAGCTGACCGAGATGACCCGGCCAGCTCTTTGTCATGCCGGCTATTTAGAAAACGAATCTTTAGGATAACAATTTGAGAACGTTCTGCGGAACCTGATTGGCCTGAGCCAGCATCGCAACACCCGCCTGGCTGATAATCTGATTCTTGGTGAATTCAGACATTTCGGCAGCCATGTCGACGTCTTTAATGGTCGATCTGGCTGATGACAGGTTCTCGGAAGCAACATTCAGGTTGGCGATGGTGTGCTCAAGTCTGTTCTGGTTAGCACCAAGTTTGGCACGTTCGTCGGAAACTGACTTAATTGCCGTATCAATGGTTGTAATCGCTGCTGCGGCACCGGTCTGCGAACTCAGGTCGATGGAAGTACCGCCGACGCCTAACGAAGTCGCATTCATCTGGCCAAGAGCAACATTCAATGTCTGACCGCAGTTGGCACCGATCTGGAAGGTGAAGGAGTTGCTTGCAGTGTTCAGCAGGTTCTGTCCGTTAAACTGGGTTCTATTGGAAATATCCGTTATTTCTGTCTGCAGCTGAGTGATTTCAAGAGTGATTTCAGTACGGTCAGCGGACGTATTGGTATCGGTGGCTGCCTGAACAGCAAGGGTTCTCATTCTTTGGAGAATGCTATGCGTTTCAGTTAAAGCACCTTCTGCGGTCTGAATCAGCGTAATGGCGCTTTCAGCGTTGTCAACAGCCTGGTTTAATCCATTGATCTGGCTGGTCATCTTTTCGCTGATGGCCAGACCTGCAGCATCGTCAGCTGCTTTGTTGATGCGATAGCCGCTGGACAGCTTTTCCAGAGAACTTTGCATGGCCTTGTTGGTCGTGTTAAGGCTTCTTTGAGCGCTCAGGCTCGATAAATTGGTATTGACTATCATTGTTTTTCCCTCCATGAAATTTGATATCTCGCATCCATGCGATTTTCATTGTTTCAGGTTTCCGCCGGCAAGGGAAACCTGCTCTTACTACTATTTTCGTACATTTGAAAATATTCTTTAGGACCAAAATCAGCATATACATATGGTTAGATCTCTTTTTCTTTAAATTACTCTTATTTTCTCTCTTTTTCATTAAATATTTTGTTCAAATTAATATTTTTTTCAACTTTGTTTATATGCAAAAAGCCCGAGAAATTCCCCGGGCTCTCTCCTATCGCGTTTTTTAATACTGCTTAACTTCAAAACTTGAAATCGCCTCAAAAACAATATACTCATTTTGACTCTGGTATGGTCCTAAATTGTAATCCTTATTAAAAATAAAATAGGCCTCACCCGATCCAGCTGCTCTTTCGTCATACCAGTCAATGAAGTCGTTTACCTCCGTCATGGATAAATCGTATTCTTTAACATTTCCATTTGTCATTGTGATGACAAGTATTGCATTTCCTGTAACTGCAGATGCAATGGGAGTAACTGATACTTCATTTGAGTTTAAACTTTCTCCTTCTGCATTTATTGCAGATACTACATAATAATATGTTGTATCGTTCGTAACTGAAGAATCAGTATAATCAGATGTTGTGATATTATTAGCAATTGTAATATAGGGTCCTCCAGCAATAGTAGCTCTTTTTACATTATAACCGGTTGCATCTGTAATGGCTGTCCAAGTTAGGTCTATTTGAGAATCACCTGCGGTAACACTTAAGTCAGATGGTGTGTTTGGTGTAACTGCGATAGTGTTATCATACGATTTAATTTCTGCATTATTATCTATCTCAATCGCGTCAAAATCGAAGTATGAACTTGCGCCTATAGCAGTACTCGTAATAATACAGTAATGTTCTTGATCAGATAATGTTAAATTCTCGTATACTAATGTTCTCGGCTGAACTCCTGATCCAAAAGAAACATTTGTTATAACTCCATCAATATTTACATCAGCTGTTACTAGGTTTTCATGCTTACTAAAGATTAATCTTATTTTATCACCAGTAAAATTAAATTGTATACTCGAACCAATAGCTGTCGCGTAGGTAGAACTACCACCAGAATAATGAGTTTGAGATGCTATAGTCCAACCTGATGGTAAATATGAGAAATTCGGATTTGTATTTTCGATTCTTTGCCATCCTTCCTCAGCTGTAAATGTTAATTGATTCCCTACCATTGCCGCATAAGCAAATACACTACTTACCATCAGAATTAATACTGTAAAGATAATTAAATAACTTTTTCTTAATTTAAACATTTTTGCCATTTCTCTCCTCTAAATGTATTTTTTTATAATTTTAATATATTTTGTCTATATTGGCAATTATTACTTTGCAGTATTTTACACAGGACTTATGCAGTATAATCCAGATAATTCCTTTTGCCGATAGCACTACCCAAACCTAACCTACAGTTATCTGGCCAAAATTTCCGCATAAGGCTATGTCACAATAGAGATGGATTTTGTTTTGTACACAAATCCGGTGACTGGCGTTGATGATTTCTCGGACCATTTGACCGTGGGTGACGAGATGATCAGCGCCTTCTTCATTTTCAGCATTTAATCGCCAATGTGCATAGTTGAGAAGCGTTTCAGCAGTGAAAATCATTTCAATATGTCCTTCATGAGCAGCCTTAGTTTGAGCATGACAGGCAGTTAACCCAAGTTCTTGCTTGGCGTTACGATAGAAAACTTCTATCTTCCAGCGTTTGGCGTAAGCCTCTACTGCTTCCTGCGGTGCATCATATCGATTGCTTAACAGAAGATAGGCGCCTTTATAATGGGCTGCTTTTTCATCTGGTTCGGCTGTATCTAAGGTGACTTTGGCCGTTTCAATGTCTTCCGGTAATCGAATTGTCGCTATTGCGGCCACTGGAGTCAGCACTTGAACTATTTTACCTTTGCCTTTCTTTGTTTTACCGGGCATAGGCAATTTTATATAGACGTTTGGAATATTTACTGCCACGCACTCCTTGGGTCTTCCGGTTCTTAGCAGCTCCGGATACACCTGAGCAATAAGTCTAGAAGGATTTATTGGAGTAAACCTGGGGCTTCCATTCCAATCTGATCCGGATTTAATTAATAAGGCCGTATTGCGTTTAGCTTTTGTAACCCAATCAAAGTCATTGGATACAAGCCACTGAAAGAAATTTCCTGTCTCTTACTCTATGCCAAGGCACGCTTGGTCTGACGCCTTTCCTGCTCCAACGCCGTTTAGGTTTGTTGATTCGTCCAAACCCAGCTTCATCCTAAAACATTAGTCGAAGATTCTTCTTCATAATAGAACTTGTGAAATTTACCATCCAGTTTATTTTGTCCGTGATTTTTTATAAGCGTTGAATTCTTCAGGCTTGGACTTGGTATGCTTGCTTCGGGGCATTACCTTTCGCCAATTTTGACGTTTTAACATCCTGTAAACTGTTGATTTTGGGACTTCTTTACCTACTGCTTTCTCGTAGGCTTTCTTGATATCTGATACTATAAGGATCTTGCCTTCGTTAGCTTGTGTTTCAAATTCCTGTAGTAACTCCTTCTCGACTTAGTATAAGTTTAGATAAATAATAAAAAATAGAGAACCATATTTTGATGGTCCCCAAATACAACCTATAAATATCAGCCTAATATTTTAGCATTATTATACTAAACTAACGATTCTTCTCTATAACCAGCCAGTCCGTCCCATCGTTTCCATCAATCCGCTTAGCACCAAATTTCCTGCAAAATTCTTTTTCCATTTTAACTATGTCCAGCCCTGTTAATTTACTCCGTATGCAGACCGCAAGTTTCCCGCCGGGTTTTAGGCGCGCGTATAGAGTTTCCAGATAATTCATTGGCGAAGGCCGTTTTTTGAAGTCGTCCTCTATAACGATGTAATCAAATAGTTGCCCCTCAAATACCCTATTGATGTCATCAAGAGAATCCATCCGTTCAAATCTGTCGGAAAAACTTTTCAGGTCTGGAGCAAAGGTGTTGTCGTCCGTGACATTGTAAAGGGTGACGTTAGTATTTTTTACATTCTGTTTCAGAAGTTCACGAATATGCAGCGAGTTTTCTCCCATTCCACAGTTAATACCCAGGATGTCGGTATGATCCACATTGCGGGGGTCAAGTGCCTGCATAAGGGCATAGCAGTAACAGTAGCCTGTTCCCCAGGGATCTATACCAAAAATACGCCTGTAATCAAATCGGCCTATTGTATAGACATCACTTTTAGCCTTGCTTTTTGCAATATCATCATTTATTGTCACGCTTCCAAAATGATGAACATATGAATCTTTGCAAAGCAGGTTTCTATATCCGTTCCGTCTCAGCAACATCGTTGAACTATCATCACCAAAAGCAACACCACGTTCTTGATATATATAACCATATCCCAAAAACGAATAAGCGTAGAGGTTTATGCTTGGAAATATACATACTGGCGGAGTCAGCCGGACTCGCTGTTCCCATCTGAACGGATCGCTGATATTATTTTTCTCTGCAAAATTATTCAGTTCTTCTATACCCTGGTATTCGGCTGGAATTGACTGCAAATTGGATATATTGGGAGCTACCGACGCAGCCATGCCAATTTTTTCGTCTGATTTTATACAGGTCAGCAGATTTTCAATGGAACGTGAGGTAATAATAACATCATTGGAAACAAATAAAAAATATTTTCCTTCAATAACACGACCCAGAACGCTTAACGTTTTCACATTATTTTTAAAATCAATCTGTTTTGTCGGATACAGGCTTTCAAAATATTCCTGTGTCCCATCACTGGAACCATGATTAAAAAGGATTAACTCAAACTTTAGACCTTCGGGTATATTTTGCAGAAGGCTGTTCAGGCACTGTATGGTCGTATCAAGGTGATTATATGCCGGTACGACAATGGACAGCTCATATTTATATTCGCCGTTTTTTTCCGACTGTTCTGCATATGGCAGTGGACAGAGCTTCGGCATGTCCGATTTAAAGTAATGAAGTATTTTTTCTTTATCAGGATAGATAACACCGTAGAAGTAAATGTCAACGTACAATTCACAGATGATTGGATATAATTCAAATTCAATCTTTTCAGCGGCTCTGTTGCGGTCATTTTTATACAATTTACAGATACGTTCCAGTGAATATTCCGCATTCTCCTTGAAAAGTTGCGCTGTCAGCGCTGGTTCTTCTTCTGCCAATACATTGAGCGGTTCCTCCAGTGCAGAAAGCATTACCCTCATCTGTGATGTATAACTTTCAAAGCCGCCGCCGCCATTCCGACATAGATCCATGACATAGTCCGACGCTTCAGAAAGTGTCTGAACAGCTTCAAGGACTTTCACGCACAAATTGATATTATTAACCATCATGTACTCCTAACTATCCTGGCATAATACAGCAAAGCCAAGACTCTCCTTGATAACGACATAATTTGATTTACACAAGCTCAACGAAGGCTGTCAATATGCCGTATAAAACTTTTTTTAACCTCTATATCGCAGTTTTCCAGGATATCCGTCAGCTGCTCCATTGTTGAGCAACTGACAAGTGCTATCCCGTCAACGTCATTTGATGTGATATACCCGTTTACAACAGCCGTCGGTGAACAATGATGCTCTCTACAGTACTGGGTAATACCTTCCAGAATCTTTAGATTGTTCTCTGTCGCAATCCTTTGTTTCAGAAAACCATCCAGCTTGTCAAGACCAACAGCCGCCGCCTTTTGAAAAAAGCCTTTGGCCTGAGAAGTGAAAGCCATCCCAACAAGATCATTCTTTTTAATATAATCATAAGTTTTCTGGTCCATATGCGTTGTTGTTGGGTCGTTCCACATCTCGTCTGTATAGGCCGCAATCGACCACCAAGTCTGGATCATGGTAAGCAGCTTGTATCCCTGCCTTTCAGCATATGTGTTGGCAGATGCAATTCTTTGCGCACTCCAGTTGCATACCCCGATGGCCTTGACATCTCCGATTTCAGCAATAAGCTGAAGAGTTTCCATGATCTCCTCTACTGGACGTTCAGGTTCATCGCGGTGCAGCAAATAGATATCGATCTTTTCGCTCCTCAGTGCATCCTGACTGCTTTTGAACTCGCAGCACAGGTTGTCTCTGCTGAGATTGATAAAAAACTTTCTTCCCTCGTTTCTGACGCCACCTTTAGTGGAAATGTATACTTTGTCACGCGTTCCTCTGGAATCCATCCATTTTCCAATTGTTTTTTCACTGGCTCCACGACCGTTTTCAACCCATTCATAATAGTTTCTTGCCGTATCGATGACATTTCCTCCGCCAGCGACAAATAGATCAATCATCTCGAAAGATGTTCTCTCATCAACAAGCGTTCCGAATCTGCCAGTCCCCAAGCCAATTTTGGACATCCGTACGCCATATTTGTCAAGATATTTCATTTAAAACCATCCTCACCTTTCTGCTAGGCGGCACCGCATACAAAATGGTCTCCTGAATATTCATATAGCTTCTGATAAACAATGAATAAAACGGATATTTTTCTTTTATCTTCAACGGGATTTCCCAAAAATCCCGCTCTTTGTGATAAATCGCAACGGCAAGCACCGGTTGATAGGCCTTGATCATGCTTTCAGCTCCGTTTAAGACATTTTGCTCATACCCTTCCACATCAATTTTAATCAATGTCGGGATTTTTTTCGAAAGCAAATGATCCAGCGGTAGGCAATTGACACTTGACTCTCCATCAGCAACCACAACTGAGTTCTCATTAGCATAATTTCGGATGTTTACGATACCGATGCTGTCACTTGCAGCAACAGGAAGAATCGTAATTCGGTCGTCACCGTATTCTTTCTTCTTTTGTTCCAAAATCTTTACATACGCTGTGTCCGGTTCGATTGCGAGATATTCTCTGAATTTTGCATGATTTCTGCTTATAAAGATATCCATGACCTCGCCTTTGAACGCTCCGCAGTCAACGAAAACTTCGTTATCTTTCCGCTCATATACGTCATAAGCAAAATACTGTTCCCTTATCGGCAGAGACGGTATAGAAGCATCGTAATCCTGTATCAAAAATTCCATCAATTTCAGGTAGGTATCCTTGGATAATTCATCACTGAGCAAACCGTGTACTCTTTCAATAGAGGACTTGTTTTTTCTCAACAGCAATAAGTCGGGTGAAATAATTAAATTTTGCCCGTTGAAAAACTTCCTGTCATACCTGATTTCGTAAACGTGTATGACATGGGCATAGCCCATACCTGTCAGCATTCCCTTAATTTGATCGAAAAGGATTCCTTTCTGAAACATGCAGACGACAACAAGGTATTGCTCGGAATTTTCCAGGGTCTTTGGTAGGCATATCTTCGTTCCCATCATTTCAGCGCCCGCTTTGGCTTCGTTACAGTCGAAAAAGCAGACCGGTCTTATGTCAGCTTTCAGCATCAGTTCACAGAACAAGGCACCGCAATAGCCTGCACCATAGATGATTACTGGTTGATTTCCATCCAGTGCACAAGCGCAGCCATCTTTCTTTGTATCAAATTGCAAATTCTGCAGTAACTGTTTCATAGTCACATTCATTTTCTCTCACCGCTACCTAATCAACCTTTAAATAATTGTTTTAGCAGGGTATCCGTCTTTAAAGATCGTCTACCAGCTTTTCCGCGGCCCGCTTTCCGCTCAGCAGGCTCTGATCTACCCATAGATAATCCCATTCTCCGAACCGACCGGCATATAAGATTCCCACAGAATCCAAATAGTCGCGCACGATTTTTCGGTTATGATAGATTTCCCGCGTGAACATCACATTAGCATATTTTTCAACTCGCACATCTTTAACCAAAATCTCATTCTCTTTGAAAAGACCCATCCGCGCCATCTGTTCAATTGCTTTTTCGGCGATAACTCCCGGCAATTCCGTCAAGGGCTTCCTCTTTGAAAAATAGATCTCCGCTTGAATAGAACTGCAGCCTTCCGGTACGTTGTTCGGCGACTTGATACTCGGTGAATAGACCCTTGAGGGATATATCTCTTCATCATAAATATAAAACCACAAGGATGGTGAGACATTCTTTCTGTTAAATCCCAGCGAAACCATAATTCCAGATGTGTAATCCAGCCCTTCGGCAGACTTCCTCACTTCCCAGGGTACATTCTTCAGCATCGGGATCAGCTCCGTAAGCGGAATTGTCGAGATGAGCCTGTCATATGCCATTGGTTCATGATCCAAAAAGCTCAGTGTCTTGCTTTTCTGATCGATTTCGCAGACTTCCATTGAAAAGCGGATATCCGCTTCTTCGGCTAATGGTGCCAGGAATGCTTGAAAGCCGCCGAACTTCGGATAATGCATTTCCTTGGAATAATGCACATTTGGCGTATCCTCAGACATTGCTCCGCGAAGGACCTCGTCAATGGACGGCTTATACATTCTATTTTCCGCCCATTTTGATTCCAGCTCACGGGATTCCACCGTCCAGTATTTTCTTGTGTATCTAGCTGGAAAATGATCGGTAAAATAGTCACCGTACTGGTTTCTCAGCCAGTCATCAAAGTTAAAAACTGACCTATCCCAGCGTCCGATAAAGCCTTTGATAATTTCTATCTTCTCCTCAACCTTTAGTGGAAAGAGATTGTTTTGGACAGGATTTCTTACCCAGATACCATCATAATAGTTCAGTGCTTCGGGCATATGAACAAAATATTCCGTTTTATCTTCAAATAAGCCGTTGACATACGAATTTTTGGAAAAAGCCAGATGGGCAAAGGTGTCAAAAGTAAATCCGTCAACCGTAAAGCTGCTGCAAAGGCCCCCATAATGGTTCTTCTTCTCTAAGACTGCCGCCTCTATTCCATTTCTCCTTAATGTATACGCCGCAGAAAGCCCTGAAACTCCGCTGCCCAGGACAGCGACTTTGACATCTCCCATGTTAACCTCCATCCTTGATTCGTATTGAACTACGCTGAAACTTACATGAAATTTGTCATTCACTCCTTATCCAAGAACGGCCACAAATCGTCGAATTCTGCAGCCTTTAGGGTGCCGTCCGGCATTACCCTGGAGGCTATTCTCGGTGCGATGATGCCAAATTCCTGCACCATAACCTCGCAGACCACCGGACCGTCGTAAGTTAGAACTTCGTATACCTTATCTGCGATCTCTTCTCTGTTAGAGATTCTTACGGCCTTGATACCGTAGGCGCAAGCGACAGCACAAAAATCAGGCATTTCTAAGCCGCTGTCAGGGCCAACGCCAAGAAAACGATCGTTCATATAATTGTGCTGATTGTGCCGTATCAGCAGATAGCCATGATTGTTATAAACAAATAGTTTTATAGGAAGGTCATTGTATTTCAGTGTAGCCAGTTCCTGGATATTCATATGCGCGGAACCATCCCCCGCCAGAGCAATGACTTTATCCGACATCGCCGCAACCCCGATAGAAGCCGCCCAGAAGCCCATACTGGAAAGACCTCCGGAAATCATATAATTCTGTCCTTTTTTAATCTTCCATGTCTGAGATACAATATTACATACGCTGCCCGTGTCCACAATAATGTTTGTATTTTCGGGAACCTGCTCCGTCAGCAGTTCAGTAAAATAATAGCCGTTGATCGGATGTTCCTGACGGTATTCTTCCTGCACAACGGGATACTTTTTCTTGTTATCCAAACAGAATTCCAGCCACTCCATCCTGTCATCCATCATAACTTTCGCTTCAGCAGCCAGCAGCTTCTCCAAAAAGCTTTTTACATCATAACAGAGTTTTATATCAACAGGCACGTCGTTTTTGTCCAGCTCTTTCGTATCGATGTCCACCATGATTTTTTTTGCTTCACCCGCAAGCCGCTCTGGATAATATCCGATCGTGGAAACCGCAAGCCTGCTGCCCAGGATAAAAAGCAAATCACAGTTCTGTATCGCAAAGTGTGAAGCTCTGTCACCATAACTTCCGGGTCTTCCGACAAAGAGCGGATGATCAGATTCGATAACGTCAATGCCGCCGCGGGAGGTAACAACCGGAATTTGATATTTTGCAGAAAACGCCTTCAACAGATCTGATGCTCCGGCACTTCTTACGCCATATCCAGCCAGGATCAAGGGTTTTTTTGCAATCTTAATCATATTAACGATCTCAGCGATATCAAAATCTTCGCAAACCTGCTCAGGGGCAATAAAGCCTTCCATTTCTAATTCGTCAGGAACCTGCCTGTTCTGAATATCGACGGGAACATCCAGCCATACCGGGCCTTTTCTCCCGTTCATGGCCTCAAAATAGGCCCTTTCCATATGATAGCGGATATCCTTGGGGTCCATGACGGCGACAAAGTATTTGACGATCGATGAAACCAGCGGCTCCAGGTTGAGACTTTGGGTGCCTTTCTGGCGAATTCCGGTATCTACCTGATACTGCAAGATCCGGGAGTTAGCCTGTCCGGACAATACGAACATTGGATAGGAGTCCACATAGGCGCCAGCTACTCCCGTAATAGCATTGGTAGCTCCCGGTCCAATAGTGACGAGGCACGTGCCGGGTACTCCTCCTACTCTACCGTAACAGGCGGCTGCCATGGCAGCTGCCTGTTCATGATGGCAGCAAACAGCATGAAGTTTTTCGTTGTTCTTGAGCGCATCTGTCAGCCACATGGCGGAACTCCCTGACACCATATAAACTGTTTTAAGTCCTTTTTTTTGCAGAAAATCAAAAATATATTCGGATACTGTCATGGCCTTATCCTCCAGCTATGATTGAGTTTATACAATTGAGAACTGTCAATTTGATGAGAAGAACATCGAGATTCCTTCATCCAAATCAACGCGTGGGCTCCATCCTAACTGTTCAATTTTTAAGGTCGCCGGAACCATGTTCAAATGGTTGCTGGGAACAGTCAACCTGGACGACTCCACAATAATGTCAAAGGTCTTTCCCTTTACCGCGTGCTGAATTTTTTTAGCAATATCTAATATTGAAATTGTTGAATTCTTGCTGCCAATATTGTAGGCCTGTCCAATTTCTCCATAAAACATTACATAAAACATAGCTTCTACTGCGTCACAAATATAGGTAAAATTTCTTAATTGCTGCCCGCTCGAATGAATGATGATGTTACGGTTATTATTTGCACAGGATATAAATTCAGCGACAGTATTGTCCGGATGCATTTCTGATCCATATAAATGAAACGGACGAACAATTTTTATCGGCAACTGATATTCTTTGAGATATAACGCACCAAAAAATTCAGTATTCAGTTTACTAATCGCATACACATTATTAATATTTCCATAATCTATAAACCCAATATCATTCTCAGACAATACTGCATTTGAGCTTTTTCCATATACACTTGCGCTGCTGATCAACAACACACCTTTGGCATTGATCCGAGTTGCAAATTCAAGTAAATTTTTTGTGCCGTTAACATTGACCTCCATTACCTGTATCGGGTCTTCTTGACACCTTTTTGTGTCACATATTCCGGCAGCGTGGATGATATAATCCGCTTTGCTTTCTAATGAAAATTCTTTAGTAATATCTTGAAAGACCAATTCTAAATATTTGGATTCTTCAAGATTCTGACGGGCTTTATCCAAATTATGCACAACCGCAGTTATCTTTGAGGATGTAAATCCATTTGCAATGAAAGATCTCTCAAGGAATTTTACGATATTCCGGCCAATAAATCCATCCGCCCCGGTAACAAGAAATACATCCCCATCCTTAAGACAATCATTAATTATAGTGTTTGTATACTTTTTCAGCTGATTATCCATTAGTAAAACCCTTTAATTTCAACACTATTTCAGCCAGTTTTTCTTGAGGTATAAACAAATAATTCATTTCTTCAGTATCTTCATTGACCTCCATCAAGATGCGTTTCTTTCCATTTCTGTTTAACGCAATACAGATATAATTCAAACTTGCGAGAAGTAAAATAATATCGTTTGGGTGGTAATCAAAGGCCGAGGACCATTTCCGCAACATTTCGGTAAATATGACTGGTCTGCTTTTTTTTATCGTTTCCAAACCGCCACGGAAAACAAAAAGCTCAGCACCTTCCACATCACATTTTATGAAGTCGACACGATCAATTTTTTGTTCAGTACAAAAATCGTCTAACCGACGGATTTTGCATTCTATTTGTTGAGATTCATCATTGATATATTTTAGGTCTCTCATGGAGCTGGTTTCTGTACATTTATTATTAAAATAAAAAATGGCCTGTTTATTTTCATCGGACAGTCCAATGTTATAGATTCTTTCTGTGCTTAAACTGTTCAGCTGCAAGTTCTTTTTTAAATATGAAAACGTGTAAAAGACCGGTTCAAATGAGAATACTTGAACATCTGGATGATGTTTGGCTATACAAACGGAATACCATCCGATATTTGCTCCAATGTCAAATACTACAGCATTTTCTGGGATAAGTTCGTACAGATTATCTTCCAATTCCGCTTCAACAGTATTTGTCGCAAGAATGTTGGACACAACCGAAATGTAGGCACCTTGTTCTGCACAGAGTTTGATTTGTTCTTTTTCATATTCGATTGTAAAGACAATATTTGTTCCGTCAAGCTCTATCTTGGAAATACACGATTCCTTTATTAAATCTGAGAGATCATATAGAACGTCCAATACTGGCATTATCAATTTATTGGCTTCGAATCGGGTAATCTCAGCCATTTTATATGCATTTTGTATCTCCCTTAGTCGCATTTGACACTTCCTCCTCCATTGAACTTTATTAGGTAGCATAATACACAAACGAAATGTGATTCATATAAGACCGCAGATACAGTTTATAATCGTCCCTATACTGTTTTATGATTAAGGGGATCTCCCAAAAGTCCCATGTTTTGTGATAGCCGGCCACTGCGAGGCGGGGCTTGTACCTGCATATCGTCTGTTCCGCACCTTTCAGGGCTTCAATCTCCGAACCCTCGATGTTCATTTTGATATAAGTCGCCCGAACCCCGCCAAGAGTTTCATCAATCGTAACCGTCCTGATGTGTTCCTTTCCGATATCAGCTACGAAGCTGCCTGGCCCATTCAGGGAGTAGAGATTAACACCCCTGTCATGGCTGTAAACACCGGCTTTGATAAGATTGATTTTTTTTCGGATATCCTCCGGCATTCCGGCCACATAATCTTCCAGCCGTTTAAAGTTGCTCCCGTCCGGTTCGAAACCGTAGTAGCCTTGAAACGTATTATCGTTGCCTCCAAGGAACGTCTGCAGACTGATTCCGTTGAAAGCCCCACAATCCACAAAAACCTCATCCGGTTCCTTTTTTAAAAAGTCATCTTCAAAATACTGCTTTTCCTGGGTCATCGTCGGAATGGCAAGTGAATCATCCAGCATTCTGAATTCAAGGATCTTCAGGAATACTTCCCGGGAGAGGTCGTCCGCAAGCATCTGATAGACTTTTTCGATATCGCCCCTGTGATTGCTCATCTGGTAGACATCCGAGCACGAAGGCAGGTTATACCTATCTCCATCAAACAACGCGTGGCATCTTCTGAAAAACGTATAGTCAATCAGGTGACGGCACCCGAATTCCAGCAGTTTTTGATGTACTCCCGTGTGCCCGCCGGTGCGCAAGGCTTCATCGAAGCTTTTGCAGTACCTTTTTCCGTCCGTATTGATGGTGACGATAACCAGCGTGTTATCTCCTGTCCTGCAAATAATATCCTGCGGCGCGATGACTTCAAGCCCTTCAACAAAACCGCCCCATTTGGCCTCGCTCCCGTCGGCAAAATACTTTGGCTCAATTCCAATATCCCGCAAAACATACAAAAAGGCAATTCCGGCACTGCCTGCGCCGTAAAGGACAATGCCGTCGGTAAACCGACCAAGATCAGACTTTATTTTTTCAAGAGAAATCTCAATGCTATTTCTCTTTTGGTCAAATTCACAGAAAAGTTCCTGAACTGTTTTCATTGTCCTCACCTTAAAAGTTTTGTTCTACTTTATGATTCATTGTTTCTTCAATTCCGGCGGCAACCGCCACGGGGTCGACACCGTACAGCTCGTTCAGGTATTCCCTTGATCCGGTCACCGGCGCAAAAATATCAGGGAAAGCAAAAGGCCGGAATTTTAGGCTGAAATTGTCCATATGTCTTACCAGTACATCGGACACCGCGCTGCCTAAACCGCAGATCATACTATGTTCTTCTAGCGTAAACATCGCTTTGTATTTTCCGGCACACGCTAAGATGAGCTCCTCGTCAAGAGGTTTGATGGTATGCATACTGTAAAGTGCCACTGCTATTCCTTTATTCTTCAGCAGCTCACAGGCCTTGACGGCATCCTTAACCATCGTTCCCGTGGCAAACAGCACCGCATCGCCGCCGTCCCTCATTTTTAGCGCCTTGCCGATCTTGAAGTCAATATCTGGGTTGTGCACAACGGGGTCTACACTGCGTCCAATCCTGATATAAAGAGGCTTGTCAAAGTGCTCGGAAGCAAGCACGGCTGCCCGCATCTCCACTGGATCAGCAGGGCAGATAATATTCATATTGGGCAGCACCCGCAGCATCGCGATGTCAAAGGGCGCATGATGGGTCGGCCCCGCGTTCCCGTACGCCAAACCTCCGCCGACACCTACCATGACAACGGGATTCTCCTGAAAACATACGTCCAGTACTATCTGTTCCATCGCCCGCAGGGTCATGAACGATACGACATTATAGATATAAGGTTTCAGCCCCATAGCCGCGAGACCGGCACCAAATCCGACAAAATTTTGTTCGGCGATACCCACATTGACAAAACGTTCTTTAAACTCCTTTTCAAAATCTTCAAATACGGAAAAACCTGTGTCGCCAATCACACAGACGATTTTAGGGTTTTCCCGAGCCATTTCGGTCAGGGTGTTGATATAGGTGGTTCTCATCTGCTCAACTCCTTTAGCGCGATCGCAAGCTGTTCGTCACTCGGGGATTTAAAGTGCCATTCAAGGCGGTTTTCCATAAAAGACACACCTTTCCCCTTCACCGTATTCGCAATGATCACAGTGGGTTTGGACTGGTTGCGTCCGCAGGCGGTCATCAGCGCCCGGTAGGTCTGATCATAATCGTGACCGTTTATCTCAAGCGCATTGCATTCAAACGAGGCAAATTTGGCTTTTAGGTCACCCATATCCATGACCTCGACGTCGCTTCCATAGGACTGAAGGCGATTTCTGTCGATGATAAGCACGAGATTGGAGAGATGAAATTTCGCTGCAAACATGGCAGTCTCCCAAACGGAGCCCTCGTTGCACTCCCCATCACCCATCAATACATATACATTGCCCGGCAGACCCTGCAGCCTTTTGGCGTAAGCCATTCCAGCACCGACACTTGGGCCGTGCCCGAGCGAACCGGCTGACATCTCGACACCCGGTGTAACATAACGGCGGGTGTGGCCGGCATAGTTTTCCCCATTTTGCGTATGTTTTTTCAGATCCTCCATCGGAATGATCCCCATATGAGCCAGCACGGTATAGTAAGACGCCGCAATATGGCCCTTGCTGAGGACAAAGACGTTTCGTCCCGGATCGTCCAGATTGTCTTTGGTGAGATTCAGGATACGTTTGTATAAGACAGACATAATATCAATAGACGAATAGCCTCCGCCAATATGAGAATCCCTGGTACGGTTTGTTATCCTGGCAACGTCCATACGGACCTGCCGGGCAAATTCAGCAACATCGTCAGTTTCAATTCTAGTAAAACTCATTGAATTAACCTTCTTTCCAGTGTTCTGCCAGTCATTAGGAGTAGATATGATAAAATCGATGGATCTGTTCAAGACAGAGTTCACGTTCTTCTCTGCCGGAAAGCTGACCTTTGAAAAATCCCACAATTTCACGGAGCATATCATCACAGCTGAGCTCAGGTTCCCAATCAAGCTTTGCCAGTGATTTTGTTATGTCCAGACCCAGCGTCTTTGACTCTATCACCTGCGAAATAGCTTCACCGAAACAATATTCTGCGGGTCCTTCATAAAAGCCTTGCATTTTGCGTACGACCCACAGGACCTCTCTGATTCCATCCTTGGTGGGACCGATGTTCCATTGGCTTGAATAGCCCCCGGGGCTAGAATACAGCAGGCGTCCTACAGACAAGTATCCGTTCAGCGCATCCAGCATGGACTGCCAGGGCCGCGTCTGGTGAGGATTGCGAAGCTCGACAGGTTTTCGCGCCGCAATCGATTTTAATATGGACGGGATACGCCGCGACTGCACGTGGTCACC
>Ga0074193_1002375_pt1 | contig 17239 bp, 13 predicted proteins | sample EPASupsiteHSE605_FD_64523 | JGI IMG/M metagenome (GOLD analysis project Ga0074193, IMG submission 64523) | Bioremediated contaminated groundwater from EPA Superfund site, New Mexico - Sample HSE6-05 | ecosystem: Environmental > Aquatic > Deep subsurface > Groundwater > Contaminated ... | reverse complement strand
AGAAAAGATAAGAAGATGTAAAGTTGAAAGTGAATCAAGACGCAGTCCTACTTTTAATTACACTCTTGGGGGAGTATATTTTATCACCGCAGAAAGTTCGCATTTGCTGAAACCACCGATAATAAGCATTAAAGAGATATAGATAAATGCTCCCAATGCTGCTACTCCAAAAAGTTCATAGACATTTGAAATAACAAAGTGAGAAACAAACAGATACATCCCAAAAGAGGAGAAGACACTTTTTGCGATGTCATAATAATAATAGTCAAACACAAAATGCTTCCTAGATATGTAGATGCAGAGTACAATCATTAAAAAATAAGAGATCAGGGTTGATAGTGCTGCTCCGATAAAGCCAATAGAAGGTATGAGCAACAGGTTGAGTAATACATTCGAAACTGCAGCAATGATATTAATGTAAGTAGCAGATTTTGTTTCTTTTACAAGAAACATTATATTGACAAAGATTTGGAAAACTCCTGCTAAAAGACCTGAAAGTGCGACAATTGGGATTACAAGCCAGCCTGAAAGGAAGTCTGGAGTCGTAAAAATTCCGAGAAGAGGTTTTGCAAGAGCAGAAAGGCCAAAAACAGCTGGAACGGTAATAATAAGGAAATATCTCAATGAATTCGATAAGTAGATCTTTACCTGATCAAGTTTATCCTCATCAAATAACTTTGAAAGCTCCGGGAGAAGAATAACCTGAAGAGGAGTTACAAGAAGCTGGATGAGAGTTCCAATGGAATAAGCTGCTGAATATATACCTGCGCTCCCAAGACCCATAAAATAAGTTACCAAAAATCTGTCACTGGATGCTGTGACCCACGTTACAAGAGCACTGGGAGTTAAAGGGAATGAGAATTGCAGGTACTCTTTTATGTGAGTAAACCTGGGAATAGTAAATCCTATCTGCAATACGATTGTCACAAGAGAAATTAAAAAAATGAAACTCTGTACAAGCAGAGTTGCGACTATCACACCTAAAAGTCCGTATCCCAATTTAATAAGGACCAGGATAAAAAACAACTTTCCAAATGTTTCGAGGAGAGTAAAGTAAGAATATTTTTTAATCTGCCTGAAGACTCTGAAATAATAAAGAGATATTGATTCGACTACAGTCAGGAGGATCAAAGCGGAACCTGCCTGGATAAAATAAGTCGCTTCAGGATCCTTAAAAACAACGGTTGCGAGAGGCTCTGCAAATATATAAACTAACAAAGAGGCCAGAAAGCCGGAGATCGCCACAAAGAAGAGAATAGAATATAAAGCTTCTCTTATCATCTTTCTGTCAGTTTCAGAAGATAAAAACCTGACAAACCCCATGGAAAGACCCATAAGTGCAACTGAAGAAACGAGAGATACAATAATATTGATCTGGGCCCAAAGTCCATAATCATATGTTCCAAGGGTTTTTGTGATTATCGGAAGTAGGAAGAAAGTTCCCAGGCTAGTAAGTACCTGAACTGTCCCGATAAGGCCAACGTCTCTTACAAACTTTCGATATGACACCATGTCACCTAAAAATAATCCGTTTTTAACTATTTTGATTGTGAGTTCATGAAGATAACCTGCTAGAGTTTATCTCGCAATTTATTCACTCACTATCCAAAATCTGATATTTAAACCCTTTTGAACATTTAGCAATCCTGTTGAATTTTCAGTTTTACAGTAAAAATTTTCAGTATCTTAGTAAGAAGGCTTTTCACAATTACAAGCTCACTCTCTGTCTGGTCACCGCCGGTGATTACAATATCCAGAGACCGATTTATTTAGGCATAGAGTTTGCAATTTCAGACATATAAAATACCCCTGAGAAGTGGATACCTAAAAGATGTGCATTTTTATGATATCTAACTCTTCTGTCTTGCTCATTCTATTCTAACTTTACTTGAAATTGAAATCTACTGAGCTCTATATATAGCTACTCTATTTAGTTTATATGTACGTAATGTAAAAAATGATTAATAAATACACTATGTTTTGTATTTAGTTATACTCTTAAAAAGAAAAACTCAAAAATTAGATAATGGATGTGGGCTATTGAAAAGTAGAAGTAACAGAGTCGCTCTATTTTTTCTCAAAACCATGGAAGACTTACTTTTCAGAATAAATCAATGATCCTGGACACTACTATTTTTTAGTTAAACCATATAAATCTAATTGATATATCAATAAAAATGAAGAAGTATATTGAAGAAAGAAAAATCACAGAATTCCACTGGAAATAAAGGGGTTTTGAGTTCACAATATATTTTTCTATAAATTTGTGTTTGTCTGCAGTCCTTACGAGTTCAAATTGTATTAAATCATAATGCCTATAGCATGTTTAAAATTAAACTTGGTTCTATAATTGGGACAAGACTTATCCATTTGAACTGAAAAACAGTAGCATTAAATCGTTAAATATTTAATGTAAACTCAAATTATGATACTTACTATATCTGTTTTTGGCTCCATACGTCGAGTATATAACTCCTATGGAATAACTTAAGGTCATAGCTATCTAAATTTTGGAAAATCACTGCTTCATCTATCATACGGGCCACATTGACAGCACAGTCGATGCTATGAGTCCCACTACTCAAACATATCTGGATAACTTTTGTAAGTTTAACAAGTCTTGAACATTAAATACAGGGAATAATACAGGGAGTTAAATTATGGCAAACAGAATAGAAGAATTGCTGGACGTCCTGAGGGTTCCTTCCGGCAAGAAGATCAACCTGAAAAAGGATTACGATCCAGATTTCACCGGTAAATGGGTGAAAAAGGAAGAGGCCAAAGAGGCCCTGACCGAAGGCATCCAGATTCTGGCCGAGATGCAGGACAAGCTCTGGGCTCAAGATCAATATGCACTACTAATAATTCTTCAAGCCCTCGATGCAGCAGGCAAGGACAGTACCATCAAGCACGTAATGTCAGGCGTCAATCCACAGGGGGTCGATGTTCACAGTTTCAAGGTTCCCTCAGGTGAGGAGCTTGATCACGATTATCTTTGGCGTAACTTCAAGGCCCTGCCTGCTCGTGGTCGCATTGGAATTTTTAACCGTTCTTACTATGAAGAGGTCCTTGCCGTACGCGTGCATCCCGAGTTCCTTGCTGGCCAGAAGCTTCCCCCATCGCTGAAGGACAAAAATATCTGGAATCGGCGCTTCGAGGAGATCAATAACTTCGAGAAATACCTGGTTGACAACGGCATCATTGTAGTAAAGCTCTTCCTGTATGTGTCTAAAGAGATACAAAAGGAGCGTTTCCTGGAGCGGACGCTGGAGCCGGAAAAGAACTGGAAGTTCTCCGCAGCCGATATGAAAGAGCGGGCTTTTTGGGACGATTATATGGCAGCCTACGAAGACATGTTCAATCACACAAGTACTGAGTGGGCTCCCTGGTACATCGTGCCAGCCAATCATAAGTGGTTCACCAGGCTGGCTGTGGCGGCTGTACTCTATAACACGATGAAGAGCCTCAACTTAGCCTATCCTACTGTCAGTGAGGAGCAGAAACAAGCTTTGCTTGTAGCTAAGGAGGAACTTGAACACGAGGATGGCGGTCTGAAGGATAAAGCCGTCATAAGGGCCGAAGCGAAGACTGCTGCCGATCCAAAAACTCTGGCTGCACGCAGCAAGGTCACCAAGGAAGAAGTTAAGAAAAACAGTACGAAAGGCAAGAAAAACAAGTAATACCTTTTCATGCGTTTTCGGTTAAGTGAGGAATTGTGACAATTGCGTCAATTTCCTTAACATTTGTCAAATATTTTAATAAATTACAAGCTGAGAAAAGGTATCGATTTCGTGCAAATAGGCCAAAATTTAAGACCTGCTTCCAGTACAAAATCGATAGCTTTCAGGCAAGAAAATTCTTTAAATATAGTACACATTCATACTATTCCAAAAGTTCTATATAGTGTAACGTATATTTCCTCTATTATTTTTAAAGTTTTAAACCAATATTGTTAAACTTTTAGATCACAAAATAGACTGTGGGCTTATTTAATTTTAAGAGTAGAGGAGGACAGATTGTCAAATGACAATTCTTAAAGAGGTTAAAATTAGCCAGGCTAACCTCAGAGAGTCTAATTTTGAAAAAATGATATTTAAAAAAGCTAATCTTGTGAGAGCTGACCTTATGGGAGTTAATCTTAAAGAAACTAGCCTCGAAGAGCCTGACCTTAAAGAAGCTAACCTTGAGATGGCTAATCTAGATGGAGCCAACCTCACAAAAACTAACTTAAGAGGAACTTTTCTCCCAATAGTTCAAATTAGAGAAGCTAAATTAACATACGTTCACCTTGAGGGAGCCAAATTAGTAAAGAATCAGCTAGAAGGAGCCAATCTTGAGGGAACTTATCTTTTTATGGCAAGCCTTGCAGGAGCTAACCTTGCAGGAACAAACTTCACAATGGCTGACTTGGAGGAAGCTGATCTACTAGGAACTTATTATTTAACAATTGATCAGTTATCTAAAGTTAAAACACTTCGAAATGCAAAAATGGACAAAAAACTCCTTATACAATTAAAAATGAGATGTCCCTCTTTATTTAAGGATCTAACAACTGGAAGTTGTCATTTTTAATATCTGTTTATTTCATTTCAAATAAGTATCTGAACTATATGGAAGTGATCTTATGGAGGTAAAGCGTAGTGTAACAACGCCAGTAATAAAAACTGTTTTTAGAAATGGCTTAGAGGTTTTTGCTATTTATTTGTGATTGTACTGTCACTAGGTAGTAATAGCATTTGCAACATTGAATACAGAAGTATCTGTGTAAGAGATAGCTGTTTGTGGGATAGGCAGGTACTTTGATTTGGTGGAACCTCTACTGACTTACCTTTTGGCTATAGTTGAATGAGTTTTATAGCACATAAGTATCTGTAAATTCAATCAATATAATTAATTAAACTAAATATGTAACGCAGGTACTTTTGACCGATAGATGAAAGTTTAGATTACATTGGTTTTGTGACGTTTATCTTTTAGAAAAACAATGATAGTTTAGTCATATAATATGAAGAAATTGTAGTAAAGATCGAAGAAATTTTCACAATTATGGTACATTGAAGTAAAATCTTTTAAATAAAATTCATAAAATGGCAAAAAAGATGTTAAGAGGGATAAGATGAAAGAAAAAACTAAGATATCGGAAGATACTAAGATATCGGAAGACACGAAGACATCGGAAGACACGAAGATATCGGAAGATACTAAGATATCAGAAGAAATCAGTAAACTTAGATCAAACATAGCAAAAATTGAAGAGATAGTAAGTAAAGCAAATACTACAAAAGGAAATAAAAGAAACCTTTTGAAAGAAGCAAAAGAAGGCAAATTTTTACCAAAGAGTGAAATAAAAAAGTTTTCTACCGATATTGGAAATTTTGACAAAATAGCAATGGATAAAGATTTGATTAAAAAAGCTAAATCTAAATTAATAAAATTAGAGCTCGAAATGGCCCTCAAAGAATATACTACGTTACAAGACGAATATGCAAAAACTTATTCTGAAATTGAGAGCCAAATTACCCAGTAGGCTTTAAATAGAACATAAGTAAAATCAAAAAATAGATGTTATTGTAAGTAAGTATCTGATATGTGCTGAGATCATCTTTTAGTGTACATCGTTTATTTTTAAGTGAATTATTTTTAAACTATTTTTTAACTATTTTTTAATTTTAAAATTTTTATTGTCTATTTCCAAATTAATGAAATTATATCACTTCAATTTTTAAGTTGCTACAAGTGCTTATCCAAAACAAATTTTTTTAACTAAAAAAGTTTGCGAGCGATTTTCTATAATAGGAAACTCAATAGATTTTTCAAAATTAGAGATTCAGAAAACTAATTTTGAGTTTTTGGGGTCAGCTCTAAAACTAATAACTTGCCCATGACATCAGTTATTTGTCAATAGTGTCTGTGACACGACATCAATATAATAAACTGTCAAAATGAGAAATTATATTGCTCACTAGATCCTTTTATTTCGCATGTATTCGGAGGAAGAGCAAAAAATCAAAGCGAAGATACCTTTTGACTTATGGAAAAAAGTGGAATCTTTAGGTTTTGATAATGCTAATAAAGCAGTTATTAATGCTTTCGAAAAACTTGTATTTGATCCAGAATTGAATATTTATGGAAAAGAACAGGGAACACGGATACAAGAATTGAAAAACGAACTTGATAGTGAACAAAAGAATAACCATGAGTTACAAATTAAAATCCAGGGCCTGGAAAAACAACTTGAGGATGAACAGAGGCAAAATCAGGAATTACAAATTAGTATAAAAGAGATAGAAAGTAGATTCGCTGACGAACAAAAACATAATCAAGAACTACAACTTAAAACATATGATTTGGTAAAACAACTTGGGGATGAACAAAAACATAATCAGGAACTACAAGCTAAGATATATGATTTGGAAAAACAGCTTGAGGATGAACATATAAAGAATCAGGAATTACAAACCAGGATGAAGGAAATAGAAATTATACTTGCTGACGGACAAAAGCATAACCAGGAATTACAAAGAGAACTTGAAATACGGATAGAAGAAGCACAGCAGAAAATTAAAGACTTACAAAGAGAACTTGAGAAAGCAGAAAGAAGAGAAATATACTTTGAGGAAATGCACAATAATTACATGATGCAAGTGCAGACTTTAATTAACCAAAAACAGATTCTTGCGCCTGGAGCAAAAAAATCTTGGTGGAAATTCTGGTAATTCTTAAAGCTCTATCATACATTTTTAACTTATTATAACATCTATTTTCTTGAAGATTTAAACATTATAGATCTTTTATGAGTTTCAAAACATCTAAAATATTTAGATTTAACATATATGAATAAGTAAATTATTTTATAACTATACTTCTATAATGTCGATATAACATTAGATATAAGCAAAAAACAAGATATAATTCGTAATTATGAAAACTCGAAAAATTCCTGCTCAAATTGTAAAAGTTGAAGATTTTAACTAAACGGTGATGTAAGGACGGATATTGAAGAATTAACTTCCCATTTACTCACATTATTTAAGAGTTTAAGTGAAGAAGATATAGATGATATGCACATCGAAGTTTTAGCAAAATGATACTCAGCGCTATTGACTAATATCCTAATATAATAGAACATTAGATCTGCAGTTATAAATTTGACTTTGAGAATAACTCATCTTTTGCCTGTTTTGTAGGCAAGTTGCGAGTATTACTTTTCATCTGGAATATTTTGTTTTTCTAAGATTGAATAACAACATTTTATATGCTTTACTTTGTTTAAACTTGTGTTTATAGCAGTTGTTAAATTACCACTCATGAAAGAAACAGAACCCAATATTTGTCTTTAAAAAACCTCAATATTTGTCTTTAAACACTGAAGCCATATTGTTAATAAGACCAGGTGGGAAAGACGTGGAAATCGAATCAAAGTTTCTAGTGATGGATGAAGCGGATTTTCAAGTCCTTGAAACATCATCTTTACTAGCAGACTATTCTCTCTCCGAAGCTATAGTACAAAATATCGAAGACACTTTTTTAGACACGGAGAAAAATGCTTTAATGTCTGAAGGTTATTTTCTACGGCTCAGGAAAGAGATGGGAAAAGAAGGACAATGGTTAGCCATCAAAAATCTGGGGGGACTTGAATATGGAGTACATACGAGAGAGTATGTTAGCCTCCTACCTGAGGAGACCTCCGTCTTTGAATGTCCTGATGCCAGAACCAGGGATATAATCTTAGAACTTAGCTCGGGCCTTGATCTGCTTCCACTTCTGAAACTTAAACAAAAAAGGACTGTGCGCCAGGTGAAATTGGGAGACAGACTTATAGCTGAACTTTCTCTGGACCATGTGAGTCTTAAAAGTGGACAGAACGAAAAATTTTACAGTGAACTTGAACTTAAACTGAAGACTGAAGGAACCCATCAAGATTTACAGATTATTGAGGAACACTTGCTAGGAAATTACCATCTTGTAAAAGATCTTTTCTCTGAATTCGAGAGAGCTCTTCTCCTCAAAGAGAATCTGCCGGAAAAAACTCTTTTAAACTTCAGAGAAAGAGCCTTTTGTTTACAGCTTGCCGATCAGGAAAATATATATGGAAAACAGGCTAAAATTCTCCTTTCGCTTGAAAAAGGTTTGAATACGGCAGAAGTGAGCCTTCTTCTAAAAGTTCCTGAGCAAGATATTGAAGCTTTTTACTCTCGGTTTGAAAAAGAAAGGCTTTTCAGCTTCCCTTTTAGCTCTGAAAATAATAAATCAAGAGAATTCTATTTCCATGCCGGACGTTATGCCCTGGGCAAAAGCCAGGAAAATATCGTTTTCAAGGAGTGGACCCTTGAAACCCTTTTTGAGCTCTATGGAGCAGACGAAGCGAAAGCAGAAAAGACCAGGACTAACGCACTTATACTTTTTGACGGACTTTTCCCTTACCACATGTTAGGGCAGCAAGAGAGAAAAATACTGGGTCTTGCAGCTCTCCTTCATAACATCGGAAGCTCGGTTTTTCCGGAAGAAATATACAAGATTGGTGAGGAAATTCTCCTGACCCATCCTCTAAAAGGGTTAAAGCTTCACGAACTCAGAATGCTTGCTCTTACTATGGAACTTCAGTCTCCCAAAATCAGCGTAAAGGACCTTTCTTCAGTTTTTGAAAAATCAAATATCATGTTACCTCCAGAAATCAAAAATAAAGCTCTTATTCTCGCATCTTTTATCCGTATCTCGGGCATCTTTGAGAACAGAAGTTGGGGATTTCTGCCAGATAGAATCAGGCAGGTTGAGGACGCAGTTGAAGTAGAAATTTTTGGGCCGGGTGCAGAAAAAGCTGCAAAAAAGGCAGAAAAGAGAAAAGAACTCTGGGAGTACCTTTTTGGTACCAAACTCTCCTTTAGATCTAAGAAAAAGACTATATCTAAGAAAAAGACAGACGAAATCGAAAATATTGAAATGAGAGTTGAGGAAATCAAGGGAGAATACGAGATAAAAGAAGAAAATAAAAAAGAAAGTAGAAACTTGAAATTTGCAATTAGACCTGAAAATTCAATGGCTATGGTAGCTCATAAGGTCTTTTCCCGACAATTTACCAGAATGCTTGCCAATGAGAAAGGAACCCTAAAGGGAAAAAATATAGAAAACCTGCACGATATGAGGGTTGCAATCCGCAGGATGAAAGCTGCTGCAAAGATCTTTGAAGCTTACCTTGATTCTAAAAAGCTTGAACCTCACCTGGAAGGACTAAAAAGCACTCTTGGAGCACTCAGTGACGTCAGGGACTTAGACGTTTTTCGGGAGAAAGCTAAAGAATATCTTAATAAACTACCTTCCGAGAACGAACATGATCTTGATCCCCTATTTGCGGTGCTTGCTGAAGAGAGGAAAAAAGCCCGGAAAAGCATGATCACTTACCTGAAAAGTGAAAGATACGCTAATTTCAAAAAGGATTTCTCAGATTTTCTTGATTCTGAATCATGGGCTCTGCCAACAACAACTGCAAAACACAATGCTCTGCCATATAGAGTAAAGGATGTGCTTCCTTCTATCCTTTATGCCAGGTTCGCAGATATCAGTGCCTATTCCGAATGGCTAGAAGGACCATATGTCTCTATAGAGAGACTGCATAGGTTGAGGATTGCATCCAAAGGACTACGCTATACGCTTGAGTTTTTTGGAGATGTGTTGGAAAAGGAAACAGAAGTAATGATCAAGGAAGTCACAGCTCTGCAGGATCACCTTGGAGCCCTGCACGACGCTGTAATTGCAATAGACTTACTGGGGTCATATCTGCAAACCGGGGACTGGGGCCTTTCAGATGGGAAAAAATGTTCAATAGAAAAGAAAACTCTCGAAGGTCTCAAAGGGGTAGAAGCCTATAAGGCATATAGGGAAGAGGAACTCCAGACATTACTCGATACTTTTCCGGAAGTCTGGTTAAAAGTCCAGAATGAAGAGTTCAGACCTGGAATTGAAAATGCAATTAAAAATCTATATAAAGATACAACGGCTCTATAAATGAAATTGCAGGTTATTTAATCTGAAATGAAGTCTTTCACAGAACTTTCAGTCTCAAATATTTCCTCACAATCCCAAGTATTTCCTCACAATATCAAATATTTCCCCTTAGTCTAGAATATTTTCTTACCCAAACTCCACTGTGAGAGTGATTCAGATCTTCAACTGTGAGGAGAAGTACACTCAGAACCCTGATTTAACTGAACTCTTAAAACCCAACGGTAGGGATAAAGTTCTTCTTGCGTAACCGCTGCAAGCTATCCCAGGTATTAGTTGTAATATCTGAGACTTGTTGTAATTTCTCAGCCTTTTACGGCACATAGTCCAACATACTAACATTTAACAGATATTAATTACTATAAAGAGTACTGAAAAAAAGGAGGAATTAAATATGGAAAAATTATATCGAGCATCAATTGTATTGGGCTTGCTCCTGATAATTGCTTTTTTAACTTCAGGAATCGGAGCTGCATCAAGGTACGCATTTTCGTGACATATCTAGCCCAATAAAATCTAATCATGGGCCTGAGAATAAAACTGTACTTATTCTCAGAGCTCAAATTTTTAACTTAAATTCGTTGGGTGTTGTCTCGGCAACGTACATTTACCTCCATCCCGGCACAAGAGATAATAAAAACGTCAGAGCTACTATTTTTACTTTTCTTCCTTCTCTATTTCAAGACGTTTCGGGCAGAAAGTTAACCATAGAACTTAAACCAGCGGTGTCCTGAGGGAATAAAGTTTTACTATGCTGCATTCACAGGCGTTATTATCATAGTACTTATGGTTATTATCATGGTACTTATGGTTGTTATCACAGTACTTATGGTTGTTATCACAGTACTTATGGTTATTATCACAGTACTTATGGTTATTATCACAGTACTTATGGTTATTATCACGGAATATTATCCCTCTACAAAATGTAGACATTTCACTCTAAAAGTATATTACTCTTCAGTTACCCGCTTATTCATGGAAAATAGTTAAGTATCCATTTACAAGACTCTCTACAAGACTCTCTTAGTGTAGAGTTGCGTTACTACTAACTTCTATAAACGTGACGCTAAAAAGCTGTACTTTAAATAAACCATTACTATTTACATTAATTTATAAAAATGAGTGTGAGGGATGAGAGAAATGGATGAGGGAGGAATAAACGAAAGGGAGAGTAAGTATGGACGCTGACGAAATTCAAGCAATCTTCAAATTTTCAGCCCTGGAAAAGCATGTGATTTCCAGTTTTGGGGTTCAAGAAGACCTATTTCTTCCTTTTCTGCTTTCATTAAAATCAGGAGGCTCCTGGAGTTATGCTTCTGAAGAAACAAAAAGTATGGCAGTAAAAGATGTAATCACTTATTATAACGAAGAGAGCAAGACCGGCTATACTCTGGAAAAGATCTATTTTTTTATCAATCCCGAAATCGTAAAGGAAGAAGGAATTATCCGAAGGCTCGAAAAATGCGGGACAAAAGAAGAAAGAGAACTGGTTGAAAGACCCTACTTAATAACCCTGAAGGCAAAAAAGATGATATTTGCAGAAGTAAACCCTGAGTTCAGGAAAATAACAGTCAGGGAGTTAAAGAAAAAAACCATACAACTGAAAGGTACGCCGGCATATAGCGCAGCTCATGAAATGGAACATCTTGAAAAGGGAGAAATAGGAGGAATTCCGCTCTGGACTTTTGAATACGTTAAAGCCTGGCAATAATTTTTGGAAGAAATTTTAGCAGACTTACATTATTTCTTATTTCTTCTTACGAGAATAGTCTTTACCGGTTATCTGATCTTTTAACTGTATCTCTGAACTTTTAAATACACCTTGAAGAAGTTTATCTTTAACAAGATAGAAGAGGCCTCCATAGGAGAGGAATGTGAGCACTGGGAATATAAAGAGTCCTTCTTTAGCCGCCTCCATATCCCCGTTCAAGACTTGAACTACGGCCATCATGTCTACAGAGGTTCCAATAGTTATGAAGAACCCGAAAAACAGGAGCAGTATTGAATACGCTTTTTTTGGCTTTGAAAGCATCAGGAATAACGCTAGAAAGCCTAACGGAATACTAATTCCAAGGTCAAGATACCTGATGGTCCAAAAGGCAGTTGGAGCAGCTTTGTATGAGCCGTCAGGAAGGTCTCCAGTATTTGTAACTTGTTGGATTTGAGATATCCACATTACTGCAAAGAGCAGGAAGAATACGGTCATAAAGCCTACGTAGATTCGCAGACCTCTGAGTTTGAAGTCAGGAGCATCTGCTTCGGTAAACATGGATAAGCTACCCAAAAGCAGGATGAGCCCGCCTACTATAAGTATTCCGAAAAGCCACCAGTAGTCCTCAATATTGCCGTTGTAGGCCGAGTTGCTCCATTCCTGACCAATCCCCATGGAAAGCCCTGTATACATTAACGTTATCGGTGTAAGTATTAACAGGGATTTCGAGCCGGCCCTTCTGGCCAGACATAGAATTCCACCAATTAGTAGTATCGGTGCGATCAATAAAAGATTTGTAAGATCCTGTCCTGCAATCTGCCATACGCCAGATTGAGAGGTTCTATACTGTATTATTTCCTGACCAATGGGTCCAAGAAAAGCAATTAAAACCAGAGTCGCTGCACAGATGATTGCAATTACTCCAATTACGTACCAGGGAATTAAGCACTCATTTGCTATTTCGCTTCTTGTATCACATTGCTTTCTAAGAACAGAAACCATGCTTTATAATAAAATTTTCACATTTATATAGTTCCCTATTCATTTCGTTATTCAGAGAAGGTTTGTAGTTTCCTTTCTTTAATGCTGTATTTATAGTTACTTTCACTGAAAGTACAGATAAAAAACAGTACATCAGTCCTGAGCTCATAAAATAAGAAGGAGTGTTTTCCAAGCTGGATTTGAATATATTAAAGCAGTGGTAAAAGATAAGCAAAATAAAATCAGTAAAAATATATTATAATTTTGATGTTGAGGTGAGTTCAAGAAGATTAGATTACAAGTATTCTTAACCCGTATAACCTTACTCACTATACCAAGTCGTTCTTGTACGCTCGACGCAGGAGAGCGGCCTATCTCAAAAAAGATGAGAATAGAAGCAAAGAGCGAGAATAAAGTACAAGCCTGAAGTAAAAATGACACAAAGAGTTTTAGGAATAAGATCAACACAATCAACTATCAATCTTTATCAAAACTTTTTTCTCTCTAATGCTGTTCGCTTCTTTCCTCTTTTTGTGCAGGGCCTCCAGACAAGCTGGCGGAGGCTTTCATAGCAAAACCTCAACTCACTGATAAATGTAGATACTATTACCTACTATTAACCAGCGTAGACGCTCAAAATTTTAGTTATTTTTAATCTCCTATCGATTATAATTAAATAGCATAGTTGCATAATGACAGTTTAAGAAAGTTTGTACTCAATGTTTTAATAATGGCCTGTTTTGCAGAGCACATATGGGGGGATATTCATATCAAAGTATATTCATGAATTACGAGATCCGATATACAATTTTGTACATTATAGTGCAAAGGAAAAAAAAGCAATCAATTCAAGACCTATCCAACGACTCAGATATATTCACCAACTTGCCTTTACTTACCTTGTCTATCCTGGAGCTACCCATAAAAGATTTGAACATTCATTAGGAGTAATGGAACTCGCAAGTTGAGTCTATGATGTTGTTACTGATCCCAATAATATACTCGATAACTCAATACGAGATATTATTCCTAATTCTGCTTTTGAACAGCAGTATTGGCGGCAAACTCTCCGAATGGCTGCTCTCTTCCATGACACAGGACATCTACCCTTTTCGCATGCAGCTGAGAGAGAACTTCTGCCAGATGACTGGAACCATGAAATGTTAACTGCCGAGATCATACGCAGTGACGAAATGATAAAAATATGGAATGATCTTAAGATTCAAACCGAGGATGTCGTTAAATTAGCCATAGGAAAGAGATATTGTAAAGACTGCAACTTTACCGATTGGGAAGCAATCCTTTCCGAAATAATTGTTGGTGATGCTCTTGGAGTAGATAGAATGGATTACCTTTTAAGGGACTCTCACCACACTGGTGTAGCTTATGGAAAATTTGATCATCATAGGTTAATTGAAACTATGCGAATCCTTCCTAAATCTTATAACGACGGATCTAAAGAACCTGCATTGGGTGTTGAGGACGGTGGACTACACGCAGTTGAATCTATGCTTCTTGCCAGATACTTCATGTATACCCAATTATACTTTCACCGAGTTAGGCGAATCTATGACATACATCTGAAAGAATTCCTTAAAAAGTGGCTTCAAAACGGGTTTTTCCCCACTGATGTTGAGAATCACTTACAAACAACTGATAACGAAGTACTTGCAGGATTATTTAAAGTCGTGCGTGATCAAACTCATCCGGGTCACGAATATGCAGAACGAATAGTAACTAGGAACCATTTTAGATTATTATATGACAGAAAGCAAGAAGATATCTCTAAAAACTTAGAAGCACCAAAAGCTATCTATAATGAATTATGTAAGAAATTTGGGGAGAAAAACGTGAGGTATGATACAGATAAACAAAGAGGCGGAGATTCCGATTTTCCTGTGTATTTGAATAGTAACAGAAGAATAGTTTCCTCTCTATCTATATCCGATGTGTTGCCAAAAATACCTATTGCTGCTATAGATTTTATTTATATAAATTCCAACTGTCGATCAACTGCCACTAAATGGTTAAATGCTAACCGTGAACGTATTATCAAGCCTTCAACAGAAGAATAGCGTGTGATATTAAATGAAAAGATTACAAACAGATGCTGTTTTATTGTCATTAATAGAACACATGGAAAGCAAGGGTAGCTGGTGTGGGGAGACTCATATTCAGAAAACGTGTTATCTACTGGAAGAACTCTTTGAAGATCAATTGGGACTTGAGTTTATTTTTTATAAGCATGGTCCTTACTCTTTCGATCTTAGTGACGAATTAACAGCTATGAGAGCGGATAATATTATTAAATTACGAACAAAAGTTCAGTTTTATGGGCCAAGTCTTCTACCTGCCGAGAACAGCCAGCTTATAAAAAATACGTACCCCAAAACAATAAAAAAATTCGAACCCATAGTAAAATTTATCTCTGAAAATTTTTCGTCTTATGGAGTTCCCACACTTGAAAAGATATCAACAGCCCTCTATGTAACTCGGAAGGAAGATACTGATGGAAGCGTTGGAGACCGTTCTATGGCAATTCATAAACTTAACCCTCATGTAACGGTGGAAGAAGCCCGTAAAACTGTAAAAAGCATCGATCTAATTATAGAGAACGCTAAGGGAATTTCGTTTTCGACTACATAACATTTCTATCAAACTTTTTGAATATTCCTCTTAATCATTTTATCGCTAATATTACTCTTAATCATTTTATCGCTTAGATTTCTAGTCCAAATGTGTACATCTGCGAAAAATCTTGGAACTTATATTCTTGTCACGCTCGACGCAGGAGAGCGGCCTTGCAGATGAGGTGAAAAAAAGAAGAGAATCTTTGGTAAACTCATTTTTTTCGACAGACCAGCTCACCATTTTTAAGTGGAATAAGCACTGCATCGACCCGGTAGTCATTATACACATAGTCAAGAAACGGCTTGAGCGTATCAGCGTGGCTTATCACATTGTCAGCTATCAATATGCCACCTCTAACCATTTTAGGTATAATTGCCTCATAGCAGTCAAGATAATAATCTTTATCGCAATCTAAGAAACAAAAGGATATCCCGGAGTACTGGTTTATTAAGTATCTAGCATCTCCATGTACGAGTTCTACGATGTCCTCCAGTCCGGCTTTTGAGAAGGTTTCATGTGCCAATTTCACTTTTTCTTCCATTATTTCGAAAGTGATTAATTTACGATCTGTTTCTCTACAAGCGAGTGCAAGCCACATGGATGAATAACCTGCACTTGTGCCTATCTCCATAGCTATCCCGTCCGGAGAAACGGCTAGCATGAGTGCAATAAACTTACCGGTTTCAGGTGGGATCTGTCTTAGCCTTTGTGATTTCGGTGTTCCATTAATTCTATCTTCTTTATCGATAAGTTCAAGGTAATTCATTCGTTCCTTCATAAGGTCAGATATTTCACGGAACATAGTCTTCATCTTACCATCAGTTTTTAATTTTTTTATAAATCGTTCTCTATTTAAAATTTTTCTAAAAACCAGTAATTCCATAATTAGAGAAAGTTGCAAGAATCCAGATTCAGTTATCCGTTCTGGTTGAGATGTTAATAATGACAAACGATATATCAGGTCACAAGACTGTATGGACAGGCTTTTGAGAGTTGTAAGTCTTTCAAATTAATATTTTTATCTGACATCCTCAAATTTTAGTATATTTTTAGTACATTATTGTTATATTGCTCGCAATCAATTCTAAAAGAAACAACACATGATAGAGTCCTTTAAAAAAATGTGTAAATTAGGAGTTTATGTTACTTATTAGTGACATTTGCAGACAAAATATGAAAAATAGAGTCCGGAAAACTAAATTAAAACAGCAAAAATCAGAAAAACTTTAAAAACACAGGACTGAACCATAATAACAAATACTTTTTTCGTGTTTGTTTATCTTTTACTACTTTTCAAGTCTTTTTTCTCTCTACTGCTGTCTTCTTCCTTTTTTTTTTGTGCAGGGCCGCCAGACAAGCTGGCGGAGGCGCTTATACAATCCTATTAATTGGAATATGGTTTCCAGAGTCAAGAGAATTAAGTTTGATTCAGAGTAATAGTTTGTTCTGCATTATTTAATAGTTAATACATAAAGTTTTTAAAGTGTTAAACAATTTAGTTAAAGTAAAACTTATTTAAAATTCTCCAGAACTTGATAATAGCAAATATACGATGCGACTTCGATTACACTATATTTTTTTATACAATCTTTTTAAAGGAAGAAATGGATATGCCACTCACGAAAATAAATACAAAAATAGTTTTCTTATTGTTTGTTTTTGCCATTTCAACAATATTTATTTTTTATTCAGAAAACAATGGAAGATATCCCGACAATATCCCTGGTAATCTTAGCAATAACTCAACTAATGCCAACGTACACTCTGGAGACTTAATACAAAAGAAAGTCAGCAATGCTCGTCCTGGTGACACTGTTATTGTTTACCCTGGAGATTCAATACAACAAAAAATCAACAGTGTTAATTCTTGTGCCACTCTTTTGGTTTACCCAGGCTCAGACCCGGAAACTTTGT
>Ga0074193_1002374_pt1 | contig 17246 bp, 13 predicted proteins | sample EPASupsiteHSE605_FD_64523 | JGI IMG/M metagenome (GOLD analysis project Ga0074193, IMG submission 64523) | Bioremediated contaminated groundwater from EPA Superfund site, New Mexico - Sample HSE6-05 | ecosystem: Environmental > Aquatic > Deep subsurface > Groundwater > Contaminated ... | reverse complement strand
GTACACAGAAGTAGAAATTATTCATTGGTCATCGGTTAAGGAATTTTCTTGCCTGAAAGCTATCGATTTTGCACTAGAAGCCGTCCTTAAATTTTGGCCTATTTACATAAAATCGATGCCCTGTTCCGGCTCATAACGCATTAGAATTTTTGTCAAATGTTACTGAAATTGACACAATTTATCACGATTCCTTACTTAACCGAAGACGCATGAGAAATCATTTGCCCATTTGCCCAAAACAATTCGTCAAAGAATGGTCAACTTTTTAATGACTACCATTTTGATAAAAATCAATAGTATTTTGTGCATCCGCGGAAAGTAAGTTTATGTAATTCCTAATATGAATTACGGAGTTTGATTTTTGAAAATATTTTCTGAACGCAAATTTCCCAATAAAAATCTTTGAGGATAAAATACACCAATTTACTTTTGCCACCACATTTCTACATGATTGGTTTGAGCTTCGATAGTCAAAAAACCATCCCTGTTTTTTAGAATACGTTTTAGATAATCACGAAGCACCTGCTCTTGATAGGAACTTGTAATTTTATACATAGGAATACAATACTCGACAGCTTCATCAAAAGACGAAAATCTATTTCTATAGTTTAATTCGGACACATTTACATTAGGATAAATACCCATCTGATATAGAACATTATATAAAATATTGCTTTTTGGCATAGGTTGATAATCCTTGCCATGAAGAACAGGCCAGATCTCAGGGGAATATATGTCCCATAAATTGCTTCCTGCAATCCAATAAAGGTGCACACTACTTGAAGAAGAAGAAATCATTTTTATTATTGCATTTTTTATGTCAACCATCCCGAGAGAGTATGAAGCAAAGACTATATCGTACGGACCTTCAAGATCTGTTTCTGTATCCACATCTTCCCAACGTTTATTTACACAATTAATATTGGTAATATCAAATTTTTTGATGTTATCCTGCAAAATACTCATCATTTCCCTTGAAGGTTCTACAGCTGTGACATGAGCTGCTTTTTTAGAAACTAGAATTGAAAGAACTCCAGGACCTGAACCTATATCGAGCACTCGAGATTTAGAAGTTATTGGAAGACTATTCATTGTCTTCTCAATTCTTCCTTTGTCGTTTTCCATTGTTATTTCCCAAAACAATTTTGCATTCAATCGTTTACTCCAGAGAGATGCATAATCGTCGGCAGGATTTGAACCTACGTTTTTCAACATCTGATTTTTCCAAACTTCATTCCAATCAATTGTATTCGTATCCATTTTTTTCCTTCAAATATCTCAATTATTTGTATGCATTTTTAACTGGAATTCAGGATTTTCGAATTCTCTGTAAATTCAGAGTCAAATTTTTCTACACTGACCATAATTCAGTTCTCTTGATATTGGATTTTCCAACGGCTAATTTATTAAGATTTATGATTTTACAGAAAAATTGACACACTACCAACTGGAAAACTTTCATGCTTTATTTTTCATTTAATTATACCCTTAACAAGTAATTGTAGTTCTTGAAGTGTTATCTATGATTATCATCTTGCTTACGTATGTGAATGTTTACCAGTTTAATGTAATATTTTATATATATCACTAAACGGATTACAGATATAAGCTAAAATACTAATAAGCTAAAATACTAATAAGCTAAAAAGCCAAAATAATAAAAATCTAAAATACTAATAAGCTAAAAAGCCAAAATAATAAGAATCTAAAACACTAATAAAGCTAAAAAGCTAAAACATTAAATAAATAAAATATTAATAAGCTAAAATACTACTATGTTGGCTTTTCGCTGTTTCGAGTGGATAACTTACATATATTCTTAAATCTCAAAGTAGCATATTTAAAATTTAGTAACATTTGTGGTTGAATATCACATTCAAGCTTAATGTTTCTCTTTTTGTCTGGTTATTTTGTAACTGTATCATTATTTTCAACCTACATAAAACCACGAAGAGCCTTTTGGATCTAAACTAAATTGCGTATGGACATTGAGTGCTCTTTATGGGAAGATTTCAGTCCTATTCTTGTCTGTCTCAGACCTCCTTGAATGAAGAGTTAAGGACAACGACATATATGTATAAAGATATAAAAAATTAGAAATTAATGGTTTTGAACGAAAATCACTTAAAACCACTGGTCAAGAGTTTTCTGTCTGGCTCCTGAGGCCGTTTTAAGTCGTTCTGCAGCTTTTCCTACCCTATCAATCGAGAAATCGTGCCCCTCGCAGAGGAATTCGAGAAGTTTTTCAGAGTCAGGTTTTTCCCATCTTATTTTGTAATCATCAGTTACTTCTGGATGGAGAAAAATGTCTCTTATCTGATCCACAGCTTCAATTTCTTCTTTTTTTTCGTGAAGTACGGAATAAATATCCCCGTGCTTTTTAATTAGTTTAAGGGCTGTTTTTGGGCCGACTTTCTCCAGCCCTTTGTTATAATCCGTGCCCACACAGATAGCGATGTCTATAAGCTGCTCCCGTGTAATTTCCAGGGCTTCGAGGGTCTCATCCAGCTCGATTTTTTCTGGTTCGACATCAACATACATGTTCTTTCCCGGAAGCTTCCGTTTTCCTGTTACAGCCAGGTTTCTGACAACGATCGGAGCCCCGAAAAGAAATGAGTCGTAATCCTGCGAAGCAACGCAGTTGGCGTCTTTTTTGAGAACCATGTGTGCAGCCTGTGCTTCGCCTTCACAGGGGGCCTGAACAAAGGGAACTCCCATAACGTTGAGGAGATATTTGGAATCTTCAACAATTTCCTGGTTTACTTTCGAAGAAGCCTGAGCATACTTATACGCCGATTCCAGGTCCCCTACAGCTTTTGCATTCTCCCATTTTTCCCTAGAAGATTCCCTTACTTCTTTTCTTCGGTTCAGGGTTTCGGACTTGAGATCAGGAGGTTTGCCGTCAAAAACAAAAAGAGGTTTGACACCTGCTTCTACAAGGCTCGCTGTTCGGTAGAGCAGGCCTGAGAGATGGGAGGTTACTCTCCCTGCAGAATCAACCAGAGGACTTCCATCCCGCTGGCGAATAATGCTCAAAAACTGGTGCAGCGTATTAAATGCATCGATTGCAACTACCTGATTTGTAAGATCCGAAAGCTCAATTTTTCTTTTCTGGAGCAGGTCGCCTATATCTGTGCCCATGTTTTCCCTCGAATGTCTGAAAGTTAATAGAAAGCTTTGCGCTTTCATTACTTGCCTTATTAATCTATTCTTATTTTTTAATCTCATTTTTAATTTTTTAACTGTTATTCAGAAAATAGATATCAAGAGACATCTCAATATACTTTACTACAGGTCAATATCAAAATGCTTTATAGCAATCATATGATTTATTGTTCAATACGCTTTATAGATACTGAAGTCTTATATTTACCGCGTGTTCATAGTTATCCTGAGATACTTACCGATGAAATAGATTGTTGAAAGACAGTACTACTCAGAAGGAAAAAAGTAAAGAAACAGATGTAATTCCCGTTCTAATCCATGAAACTCATTCGGTCATTGGACTCATTTAGTCAGTGAGTTCATCAGATCATGGAATCCGGACAAGTTATGGAATTCCAAACATATTTTTATATCTTTAATCATATTTTTTGAAGTTAACTCTCTCAGCTCTTCCTGAGGCCCAATCAAAGCTATCCAGTAAGAAAGAGAAAAGAGAAGAGACTTAATAGGCTTATAGCCTCTATAGAAACCTAAGAAAATCAAGCGGTAAGGTCAAGTCGAACATCGATTACTGAATCTTCGTTTGCTTCTATTTTGGATATTGTCAGCAAATTACCTTTTCTTTCCAGTAAAGTCGCTTTCGTGACCTGGACCTGGTGACCATCCACTTGCTTCTGGTTGTTGTTTTTATGGATGACCAGAAGCTTCTGTCCTTTCTCAGCCCCTTCTCCTATTTTGGACACGATATTTCTTATAACCTGTTCAAAATCAGAATAAATCAAAATTTCCGACTTATTTGCAACCTTTGTAATAATGCCAATCGGTTCCAGACTAAAGTGCATATAGCTTTCCTTCTTTACCTGCTTACACAAGTAACCAAATAATACTAACTCTGAGTAATAATAACTTGCGATACAGAATGTCTGAACAATTATTTTATAACTGTTCAGATTCAGATCTTTTCTGTTCTACAGAAGAACCAATATATATAGTTTACTAGATCAAGGAACCTGTGCCCGAAATGCCTGGTTGGGTAGTAATTACATTAGAAAAATTAGCATATTTTAGGTTCAAAATTAAGATAAATGTCGATAAATTAAATTCACAATTGAATGAAGCTTGAGAGTCCATTCAAAAAGTGTTTTAGTTATTTTTCTTTTAATTAACGCCGCACATATAGAGGATTCCGGCCTATAAAGGGCATATTTATAATAAAATACTAAATATATCTGAATAAAAAAATTAGATTTGATTGTTATCAAACCCTGGGGATTCAAAATATGCTTCTTTAATATAGGAAATTAAAGTTTTTGCCCTAAAATAAAATTATATATGAGATTAGTGATATTTTCTACGGTTGAATTCGTAAACTGCATTGTCAATTTTGCTTGATAGCTCATTCATCCTTTCTTCAATCTTTGTTTCTGTATTTTCCATATTGACCTTGAGGGTACGGTCCTTCGCTTCCATCTTGTTTTCGAGTTCCTGAAGCCTATTGTTAACAGAGATAAGCATGACAGCTAATGTTCCGACAAGAATCATGACCGAAAGAATAATCAGGGGATTTGTGGGTTTATATGTAAACCTTCTAAGCCACTCAAAGGATAGAAGAAAGGATGACAGAACCATCACAACAAGAAATACTGTATCTCTAGTCTCCATCGTATACCTCTAATATACCTGTAAAAATTGTTCCGCGTACACAATTCTGTAATATAGCCTGTTTGAAAATTACCAAGCGGAATACTCCTGTTAAAATGTCGGTTCTAAGTTAATAGATTATAACGAAGTTAATAGATTATAAGCCTGAGTATTTTTCTCATAGACTTTAACGACTTGCGTAATGATCCGGTAATTTGAGAGTGCTCTGACACTCAAAACCCGCGATCGAACACGGAAAAGAATTACTGGTTAGTTATTAAATACCTTACCGAATTGACCGCAGAAACACCGGAAGAACTATTAACTGAGGCCGAACAGGAAGTTAAATCTGGTAAACTGATGAGACAATGCAGTATAAAAAAGTATCTAATTGCATTTATAAAGTATTCTGATAAGATGATTCAATATAAAAATGTCTCTAATTGGATTTATAAAGTATTTACAAGATATAAGGGATAATACCGTCATGACCGTTGAGATGCACTTAACAGGAACAGAATTTAAGTAGTTTAACTGAAAAACCAATATACTAAACCTTCAACTGTCTTGCTGTTGAGTTTTGAAGAAAAAAGAATAAAATCAATGAAAATAGCATTTTTTATAGTAAAAGGTTGTTCTGATGTTCTAGAAACTGTTGCTCTAGTGATTTAAATAGGCAAGGGTATTTTCCTTTTAATAGTGTGAGGAATTCTTCATCTAATTTTGCATCATAAAGCGTTTTTACTTTTGAAAATTGGTTAAATGATAAAAAATGAGTCTCTTTAAGATTAGCACCCTCAAGATTAGCCATAAAAAGGTCAGCCTCTTTAAGGTTAGCTTTTTTAAGGTTAGCTTTTTTAAGATTAGCCTTTATAAGGTTAGTCGCCTCAAGATTAGCTCCTCTAAGTATAGCCCAACTTAGGTCAGCTCCTTCAAGGTTAGCTCCTTCAAGGTTAGCTCCCTCAAGGTTAGCTCCTTTAAGATTAGCTCCTTTAAGGTTAGCCCCTTTAAGATTAGTTCCCTCAAGGTTTACCTCCATAAGCTCAACACCTGGAAGGTTAATTCCTTTAAGGTTAGTCCCTTCAAAGTAACCTTCGTTAAGGTTTGATTCTTTGATAGTAAACATTCCACAACCCTTTTCCTTATTCACAAATTTTATCCTGCATCATTTATTAATTAAAAGAAAAATTATTCTCATGTATTTATCATAGTCAAGAATATTGACATTTCTCTTTGACATTTCTCTTTGACATTTCTCTTTGACATTTCTCTTTGACATTTCCCTTTGACATTGCCCTACCTGAATCTCGAGTATTTTCTAAGTTTACTTCAGCTATTATCTTGTAAAACCCTTTAAATCTTGTAGTTACCAACATTAGTAGAGATCTGATCTTATGAGCCACAGATGAGAACTGTCTATACGGCTCATAAGATCTGTTTGCGAGTACTAGAAAGCCTTCACGAGATAATTAGATACACGATATTATATAGTTTTTGAATATATTCTATATATTAATAGATTAATCAGTATAATCTAAAATGTATATAATCCTCATCTAGCTAAGATGTTTAATTCTGTTGATTTTTTAATTAAATCTCTAATTTCTATTTCAGAAAACCTTTGTTGCTGGAAATCATACTCAAGATCAGTGTTTTTCTTTTTGTTCTGATTGTTTTCTAACTAAGCAATTATTGTTTTTCCTTTTTGTTATTTGGTTGTTATTACCAGGATTGGATTCATTATGACAAATAGTAAGTTTCTATGTGAGAAATGAAATAATCTCCAGCTGTACTGAGATTCAGAACAAAAAGGACCTGAAAATTACTTACGAAAATTTTAAAATAATTTTAACTATGTAATATCGGACGACCTCGAATTGACGTTCAAAAATAAAATAGTTTTTAAGTGAAATCTAAATACAAGGTTTCTACTGATTCAGATTTTGCTGTTAAAACTAATTCTTGACATCTTATTAGAGGAAAATCTCTTTATGTACTCTGGCAAAATGCTTAAATATCTTTATGCTAATTATATATAGAAATTAAATATATCTTATAAGTTTCTTCATAAACATGTATATTCTTTAAAAATATACTGAATACTGACCGTGGAGCAATAACCCGGATGCTACTGACCTATAAAATCAAGCACAATCGAAGTTTTACAGAGGAACTCCAAAAGGCTCGAAAGGTTGTTGAGTTCTGTATTAAACATCAGACTCAAAACCGAGGCCTTAACTCGCCTCCTATACAAAAATCTATTTCTTCTCTCTCCTCTTCCTCTTCATCCTCATTCTCAACATTTTCTGAGTTTTCTTATGACTTTCCTATTATTTCTTCCGCTCCTACTTCTCTTGATTCTTTGTCTTCAACTTATTCACTTCAGGTATCTGGAGCTCTTTCTCCTGGAGATATAAAGCATATAGGTTTGAAGTCAATTATCTCCTGCCAGATTCTTAAGAAATATTCCCGAAATCAGAACTTCAGATCCGCAAAAAATGTGAAGTTGATTATTCCTTCTCGAGCAATCCGTGTTGACAGGAAGGAGCGAACCATTACAATTCCATGTTTAAAACTTTTACTGAACTATCAATTTTCCAGTAATTTTACAAAAATTTCCCAGATCGAAATCGATAACATCTATGCTTATGTAGCAGTTGTCTTCCCGGATGACGAGCCCAAAAATTCAGAGCATTATATAGGAGTTGATCGCAATACTAAAGGACATATTGCAGTTGTAGCGGATCCCGAATCAGGAAAAATCTGGAAGTTAGGAAAAATGCGATACCATACGCATAAAAAATACGAAAACATTAAAAAACGGCTCTATAATATGGGCAAAAGTAAAGAATTAAAAGCTGTAAAAATTAGGGAAAAAAATATTGTAAAGGACTTGAACCATAAAATCAGCCGAAAGATCGTTGATATCGCTCTATATAACGAATGTGGTATCAAACTGGAAAACCTTAAAGGAAACCGAAAACTCAACAGCAAGATTGGAGATATAGGAAAAGGCGAGAAAAATAAAAGTAAAAAAAGAAAAGGGGAAAAAGATAGGGACAAAAACAGAAGTAAGGAAATCAACAAATATTCTATCAAAAGTAAAAACACAACCGGAAAACAATCATGGTCTTGTGAATACTCCTTGAACAGCTGGCCATTTCAGCAGCTTCAGCAATTTATTGAATACAAAGCCAGGCTGCTAGGAGTAGAGGTAGTTTATATTGATCCCCATGCGACTAGCAAAAAATGCAGCCGCTGCGGACATAAAGGCAACCGACACAGCAAGCAATTTAAGTGTCCATACTGCGGACACGTTGACCATGCCGATGTTAATGCCGCCTTTAATATAGCATTGACGCCAAAAGGCAGCGGTCAATTCCCTGTAGAAAGAGATGCAGGGAAAGGGAGCACTGATACCCCTCAACGGGTCTTAGGCCGTACCATCTTCAGTAAACGTACAGCCAGAAAAGAAACTTCTCCACAGTTTGCGTGGGAAGTATGTCAGTTTTTAAATTAAGACCTATTCCAAACTTCTTTAATGTATGTAAGTGAAAACCTGTTTACAACCTACGAATATATAAAAAAACAAGAAAAGGGAACTAATCCCTTTGACTTACATTTTCAGACAACGTCGGCTGTTTTTTGAACACAATTCTTTTTTGTTCCATTTATTAGTGAAAGTGCTTCAGAGGGGATATACACCTTACCAGTTACTGGAGCATAGACAACTATTCCTTCCAGCTCATGAGCTACATCATTCTTGATAAGAATATTCGTATTCACTGGCAGTTTGGCATCTCCAATTTGCAGCACGGGGTTTGAGGAATCTGTAGTATTTAGCAGATATTCATTTTTATCCAGTTTCCCATCTCCGTTATCTTTGGAGAAAACCTCTCCCACTTCAGTAAAAAGACGCGAGTTAGTCTTGTTAAGGTCAAATCCGAGTTCTTTAGCCATATATCCTGCAATTTCGGTATTATCAACATGACCTGTCAGATAGTCAGGACCATAGGCCCACAGAGGAACATCATCTCCTGAATGCCCATGAGTAGTCCAGCCAATTACTGTGTGATTGCCGCTGATTACCTCACTGATGGCATAGTCAAGTGAGAGACCTTTTCCATTGTTGTAGAGTTTGAGAATTTCAGTTATGTCTTCATCAGTAGCATCAATGCCCCACCAGGTTTTCAGCTGTTTTTTAATATTTTCGGATGAAATATCTGTCCCTATTTTTGTCTCAAGACCAGTAGAACTGAGTTTCATGCCTTTGAGAGGAGCAATTACATCTTCTACCGTTGTGGATGTATAATTAGAGTCAGAGTTGCTGCCAATAGTCATGCCGCCTGTATTGTGATCCGGAAAAGCTATAACTAGAGTATTCCCGTCTTTTTTAGCAAAATCAACTGCAACTTTAACAGCTTTATCAAAAGCTAGAAAATCGGTTACAGCGTAGTTTGGATCATTGGCGTGGTTTGCCCAGTCAACCTGACTGCCTTCAACCATTAAGAAGAAGCCATTTTTATCTTGAGATAGCAGTTCAATGGATTTCTCTGTCATTTCTGCAAGAGAAGGCTCTTCAGGTGCAAGTGAAGAACGGTCTATATCCGGCATCATATGGCTACTGGCAAAAAGGCCCCAGGCTCTGCCAGTTGTCAGGTTCATCATTTCATCTCTGCTGTCAACATACTGGTAACACCTGTCAAGAAGTATTTTTGTCAGGTTTTCTCCGTCTGTCCTTTTTCCTCCATCAGCTACAGGTGTGAGATAACTGGAACCGCCACCAAAGACCACATCAATGTTTTCATAAACCATCTGTTTCATAATTTCGGTTTCATTATCTCTGTTATCCACGTGAGCAGCAAAAGCTGCAGGCGTGGCATGGCTCACACGAGAGGTTGCTACAAGTCCTGTAGCCTTGCCTTCTAGCTTTGAACCTTCAAGCACTGTTGCAAGCGGTCTGTACCTTAGTTCTTCAGGCGGAATTTCCAGTGTACTTAACACAGAACTATTGCTTGGCCCGACACTTAAAAAACCGTTAGTAGTTTTATATCCAGAAGCAAATGCGGTTGCAGCTGAAGAAGAGTCAGTAATTACTGAATCAGTGCTATAAGTAGATACCGTTCCAGTCACCATATTGTCAAGCTCAAGAGGTTTTCCGCTATACCAGCGAGCTAAAGTTTCCACACTTTGAGAACAACCATCAGGAATCAGGATAATCACGTTCTTTACTTTAGCTTCCGACGTTACGGGAGATTCGCAGTTAGTAGAGTTCGTGAAATTAGCGCTATAATTCGAATCAAATTGTGCAGCTACTGCAGAACTAACATTTCCCAACAGCAAAAGTCCTATTATCGAAATAATTAATAAAGTATCTTTCTCCTTAGTCTCCATAGAATTACCTCAACATTGGAACTAATTTTTCAATCTATAGTTTAACGCTATATAAACAATGCAAGTTCCAATTTTAAAAATGAGGCCTTCTGTATTTGAATCTTTCACATATAGAACATATGTAGGTTCATACTCAATATTTAGGATAGGTAACTATGTGACACTATTTTGCTGTACCAGATGTTTATTAAAATATTTAGATTATATACTCATTTGTATACTTGATAGTTTTCCATAAGTTGTATACAAAAGAATACTGCTACAGCCTAATAAAACTTCAGTTTGGAATTGAAATACTCAGAATAGAGAACACAATTTTTTGATATTAAACGAAATTAATAATGGCTCTACATTCTGTTTTACGGTGAACAAAAAGATAACAAGCAAGTTATGTTTACAAAACTTTTAGTAAATTCATGCACAATTTAATTAATATTCTTATTAAAGTAACAACAATACCACAGTTAAACTAAAGGTCCTATGTTTAACAAATAACAAAAAGTAAAACTAAACATATCCAGACATCACCCTGTTGAGTATATTACTTAAACCAGGAGCCAGAATGAGATTCTCTGCAGAGATTGCTTCTGCAGAGTATTAGATGGATGCTTAGATGGATGCTTAGATGGATGCTTAGATGGATGCTTAAAAATACTTTTTATTTGTGGGCTAAAATTTTAATGAATAAATATACTTTCGGGGCAAAATGCTATATTTACTGATGTGCATATGTAGAAAGAAAAATTATATATAGTAAATGAGCATTATTCTTTAGTAGCGTGGGATCAGAACACACAAACAAGCCAGAAGGCATGTCAACATCTATTAAATCTAAATTTTCTATGATACTCTCTTTTAAATTGGATTTCATCTCTAAATTTCTTCACTCTATTTTTGAAAATATTACCTGCTTCGTACAGAATAGATTATTTTTACGCAAATTGTTTTTGAAAAATATCAAGCTCATAGATTAATGGTTAGTGTAATGGAAGAAAGATATATACTGGGATTGGAATAAAATGAAAGTCTTACTTTTCATATGCGGAGAAGGGCTCGGCCACACAAGTCGCTGCCTTGCTTTGGGAAAAGAGTTTCTGACTGCAAGGCATGAGGTATACTTTGGGGCATACGGGTACTCAAAAAAACTGGTAGAAAAAACAGGATATCAGGTATATGAGATCCCCCCTGAAATAAAGCTAGTTGGGGAATCAGGAATTTTTGATATCAAAAAATCCATTAAAGAAACCCTAAAAAATACTTCTCCTTCAAAATTCAGGAAGCTTTTGAGGTTGATTGAAGAACTAAAACCTGATATTGTACTTTCGGATGGTTACTATACAGGTATACTTGCTGCACAGAAAAAAAAGACTCCTGTGTATTTTATTGGCCACCAGTTCAATATGGTGGAGTTTTTTCAGAAACAGGATTTCCTGATGACAGTAGCAGGAAAACTAATCAAGAGTTTTTATAATTATATCTTCAGAAGCGTAGATGGCATCATTGTGCCCGATTTTCCTCCTCCGTACTCTGTAAACCGAAAAAACTTCAATTTTAAAAAAAGTATTAATAATACCATTTTTTTCAGTGGCCCCCTTATAAGGTACAAGTATAGTGAAGTCGAATCAAAAACCCTCCAGCGCCCCAACGTCCTTTCAACTGTTGGCGCTTTCGGATACAGAGCAACCATATTCAGGAACGTACTTGAGGCTGCAAAACTGGATCAAAGTATTTACTATACCTTTATTTCAGGACCCGGAATAGATCCCAATCAGTTTTCAAAAATCCCGGAAAATGTTGAGTTTACAGGTTTTACAGAAAATCCTTTTCCTTATTACAAAGGCTCTGACCTGGTAATTACTGCAGGAGGACATGGAACAATCCTTGAAAGCCTTTCTTTCGGACTCCCTGTGCTTTCTTTTCCGGACAAAAAGCACATAGAACAGGAAAATAACGCAACTGTACTTGAAGAAGAAGGATACGGAAAGAAAATGAGCTACCTCGCAGAGCCGGAAACTATTCTTGCCTGCATTAGAGGAATTCTGGAGAAGGAAGAGTACTGCAAAAAGACTCGAAGATTGAGAGAACTCGCAGAGGAACTTGACGGACCTGCAACTGTAAGAACGTTTCTTGAAGAAAGGTTAAAGGAAGGTTTAGTGAAGTGAAGAATTAAAGAAAAATTAATGATCCAAACTAAAAAGAACAGAAAATAGAGATTCTGTAGAAATTATCTGGAATAAACAATACCCATTAATTCTAACTAATAATCATGATATCTTTTTGTCAGTTTGTTTTTATCTCTTTGAGTATATGATCTTAATAGGATTTATACACAGCCTAACAGCTCATGACATTTGATTCAAAACCTTTTCTATTTTGGAAACTAGAGGTTTTTCAGTTCTCATGTACATATATACAGGAAGTCCTGATCTGGAGAAATTCCGGAAAAACTTCATTGCAAGGTTGTTAAGTCTAGGAAATTCTCTAATTTTCTCGTTTGCAATAAGACTTATAATTCTATCAAAGCTCTGGATATTTGTGGTAAAGTTCATGTCCTCTCGTAACTGCTTATCCATAGAAAAAACAAGTTCAACCCAGGAGATTAGTTCTTTTGTAAGATATCTCTTAGTTCCTCCTTCAACTACAATATATGACCTTCCTTTTTTAATATTTTCAAAATATTCCCTAAATGTTTCCCCTTTTGCAAGGGTGTAGACAGCTCCCATACCTCCTGTATGACTATCTGTAGTTGCAACTAATCCTTTCCCATATTTTCTGGCAAGTGTTGCAGTAATAAGGTTTTTTTCCGCTAAGTTCTGCATATTATATTCGACAACTGGAAACTGCTTTATAAGTTCAGGTATTGCCCAGAGATTAGGACTTCCTTCGTTAAAAAACTGAAACGGATGGTTGTATATATGGGGAAGGTCGTGAGCCTTTAAATAGCGGATAAAGCTTTTGAAGTCATGTTCCTGATTTGCAATCAATTCAAGTTCCTCAAACTCTTCCGAATCCAATTCAAAAACGTTAACGTGAATAGTGTGTCCTATATATTCAGGATCTCTAATTGAGATCTCAACCCCTGGAACCAGTCTTTCTTTATCCCAACCAAGCAAATCGTAAGCTTTGACAGTATCATGGTCTGTAAAAGTCACAAAATCAAGGCCTTGAGATCTTGCTTTTTTAAAAAGTACTGCAGGATGCATTGTCTGAACAGGAGGGACATCGTAGGAGCAGGAAGAGTGTACATGCAGATCCACTTTCTTCCATCCTTCCTGAAGAAGATTTTCAGCAACCTCAGCACTTATCGTGATTTTAGCATCGATTATGTTTTTTCCTTGCATAAACAAGCACGACCATTTTATTCAGAAATTCTTTGCAATGTAATAGGTTATGAATTGTATTCAATTAAAAGAATGCAAAATGACTATAAAGACATTTCGCCAAAAACATATTTTTTCCTTCTATTATGTATATCCACAAAAAAGTAGATTGATTAATTAAATCAATGTATTCACTAAATACAAAATGAAAAACTAACTAAAAATAAAAAACTAGCCAAAGAAATAAAAATTTATCAGGCGGATTATTTATTTACACACCATGAATGAAACAGATATACGAGCTAAATGCAGGGTTTTTGGCATTTTTTTCAAAAAAATATGTCATTTGGAGGATAATAACATTTCCCAAAGTTTCCGAAATAAACATCTAAAAACATCGTTTTTATTTTGAAAAACAATACTTCATGAGATTATAATGTAGAAAATCGAAAAATATATATGTATGAAAAGAATATTGTTGATTAGTAACGTGGGACCAAAATCTATGAACAGACCAGAACCTATGAACAGACCAAAATCTATGAACAGACCAAAATCTATGAACAGACCAAAATCTATGAACAGACCAGAACATAGAAACAGACCAGAACATAGAAACAGACCCAAAAACATGTTATCAGTAAGAAGTTTGTTTAAATCTCCCATGTTACTTCTATTACAGTGAGCCAGTAGCCCAAATCTCTTCATTTTCTTTTTTATGACCATTATTCGATAAATTGGCATCTTCTGGACTTCTACTTAACTGTGTTTTGCATTTCAACTTCCAAGATATCAATTTCCGTTTTCTCGCAGGTTATTTCGAAATACAGGTTAACCAAACGATTGAATATTTAGTGAATAAACATCTCCAACTAGAAAATATACTATATAGTCAATATTCTTTTTTCACTACTATAATGTATATGTTCTTATATATTGTCTAAATCGAATAACTATATATAAGTTTGTGAAATATGTTTCCAAACCTTGAAACGCGAATGAGTAAGACAGAGGAATAGAAATTAAAAAAATAGTACATATTTCAGACATCCACTTTTCAGAGGCATATTATATGCCTGAAATTGCAGCTTCCATGCTTGAAAACATAAACCGTAGCTCTCCTGATATTGTAGTAATCACCGGTGACCTGACAGAAAACGGGCTTGCAGCCGAGTATAATGGAGCAAAGAAATTCATTGACAGGATTGAATGCAAAAACAAGATAATAGTTCCGGGGAACCATGACTCCAGAAATGCCGGTTACCTCTTTTTTGAGGATCTTTTCAAAACCAGATCAACGTCTGGACACTTTGGAGAGGTCACTATAGTAGGGATTGACTCTTCCCAACCGGAACTTGACGAAGGGCACATCGGAAGGGAAAATTACACCTGGATAGAAAACACTTTTTCATTAAATAGTTTTAAAGTTTTTGCCCTTCATCATCACCTTATTCCAATTCCCAAAACTGGCAGAGGAAATAATGTACTTGTAGATGCAGGCGATGTTCTGGAACTCCTGGATCGCTCAGGTGTGAACCTTGTGCTCTGTGGACACTGGCACATTCCGTGGGTCTGGAGATTAAATAACATGCTTGTAATCAGTGCTGGAACTGTCTGTTCTTCCAAAGTTCGTGGAAAAATATCTCAATGTTACAACTTGATTGAAGTTGATGCACCAGAATCCGATTGCAAGCGCTGGCACTTGAAAGTGTATAGAGTTTTCTCTAGAGGAGAAAAAGAGAAAGTTGTTGATAGTATAATATAATAAACAAATAAGTTATATATAAAAGAAAAACAAATTATATATAAAAACAAAATAAGTTGTAAAAACAAACTAAACTTAAAAAACAAATGAACTTGAAAAACAAATAATCTTAAAAATAAAATAAGTTGTGGAAACAAATAAACCTGAAAAACAAAACAAGTTGTGGAAACAAGTAAACTTGAGAACAAGTGAACTTGAGAAACAAGTAAACTTGAGAAACAAGTAAATTTGAAAATAACTAAACTTGAGAAACAAGTAAATTTGAAAATAACTAAACTTGAGAAACAAGTAAATTTGAAAAACAACTAAACTTGAAAAACACCACATCTAGTATTCGAGAAATATCTCGTTTCCTTTCCTGAAAAAACTGAAAATATAGAAGATACTTAAAAACACATATTTACATTTTTTTACTTTAATATCCGGAGCAACAGGTGTAAGAGATATTTATTGCAAATGCAAGAAGACTCGCATGTAAGAAATAAACAACTTTCAACCAATATATGTATCCTTGTTTATTTTATAACCAACTGTTTATATAATTTGTAAAATTTGTTGGGTTTTTCAAAAATATAGGAAAGTCACAGGCTTTAATTAAAGGTGTTAGAAGATAGCATAAGCATTGAATAGGAAATCTCATGGTACGTGCACTAAAGGAGGAAAAATGTATACTTCATTAATAATTTTGCAACATGCAGATATTAACACAATCCTTCCTTATATTGATTACTTTGCAAAAAAGTATCATTTGAGTAAAGCCGATGTAATAAGAAATGTACTTTATCAATACTTTGGATATCAAGCACCAGAAAGATCATCAAAACAGAGAGAGCAGGAATGCAGGAAAGAAATAAGTTTGCGACTGAGTCTACAAAACAAATATATTCCGGTTTTTTTAGATATAGATTTCAAGGTTAAGTATTTAGATACAAGTTCTTTCAGAAGTATGACAATTGTTGTTAATATATTAAACAAGTTTTTTAATTCTGGAATTCTATTAAAAGTTTTGACTAGAAAGCAATTAAACCATAAATTAAATCCTCAAAGCTCTAATTTTGAAGATGTCCTTACAGAGACTTTCCTTCATCCGTGGAATTTCGTTTATAAATATGACACAAAGCTTCTCCATAACTTGAACTTCTTTAAAACAATAATAGCTAAAGGAAATGTTACTCTGAAGAGAAGAAATGGGATTACAAAAAACATGGATTATTTTTTAAATTCTCCGCCAAAATGCTCTCTGAATAGTTCTAGGATTCTTCAGAGAAAATCACTACTCTATCAAGCAAGTTCATAATTTTTGAGGTATTCAATACCGTTTTAAAAGAACATATTATTTTATCAGATATCATATGTACCCCAAAAGATGTCGATCTCTTAGCTTAATCTTTCTTTATATGCACTCGACTCTTTTTGGTCGGATTTAACTATTTTATTCATATTTCTCAATCATCAATCCATTTTTTTATCGATGTGAGAGCTTAAGTATTCTCTAACTTCTGTTATCGATTCTTTATGGCTATAACACTCATAACCATGCTCGAAGTTTTCTTTATTAAATTCTGCCCGCTGACAGAGATATTCCGCTTATTGTCAATGCGCTTCATTCTGATTGGGGTTTGATTTCTTCTTTGATCAACTTTGCCGATTTCATCTCAAAAACAATCTCATCAGGCTATAAACAAAGAAAAGTGGTCTTTCAACAGTTTCAACAGGTTGTAAACAAAGGAAAATGGTCTTTCAATAATTGTTCATTTCACACTATCCCCCTTATATTGTTGACTGATCAACAATTTTGATACGATCCACTTATTATAAATAGTATACTAATCAACTAATTTTCCAAAAGGCTTGTGTTATGCTGAATTACCATGAGTGAAAATAATGAATGAGGAAGAAACACCTATCCAGTGGATTGAGGATATTGACAAAATTGCCGCACTGATCTCGTTTACGTATCG
>Ga0074193_1002371_pt1 | contig 17286 bp, 14 predicted proteins | sample EPASupsiteHSE605_FD_64523 | JGI IMG/M metagenome (GOLD analysis project Ga0074193, IMG submission 64523) | Bioremediated contaminated groundwater from EPA Superfund site, New Mexico - Sample HSE6-05 | ecosystem: Environmental > Aquatic > Deep subsurface > Groundwater > Contaminated ... | reverse complement strand
AGTCAAGCCCCAGTTACGGATAAGCTTACTCTCTCTCCTTTTACAAGGTTATCCGTTTTAGAGGATACTGTATACAAATTTGCACACTATTTATCAGGACAAATTTGTGTATTATACAGCGTACACATTATTGTCTGGAATTAATGAGGTGTATCTCTAGAACAAATCCAATATACACCACTTTGATTTAAAAGTCAATAGGTTTTTTCCGAATACTTTGTGAGTTTATATATGCTTATAATTTCTAAAAAAATCGATAATATACTAAAAATAAAAGACATTTCACGTTATAAACTTAGTAAACTTATTAATTATCATACCGGTAGTTTGTACAAGATGATTGATGGTACTAATGCACTGCCTGATGAAGTTATTGAAAAGATAGCACCAATTTTGGAGGTGTCAGTCAATGAGATAAAGGGCTGGATTGTTGCAGACAAGTACTCTAAAAAGATTATAGAACTTGCTATACAGGCAAAGAAAGAAAAACAGAACGACGGGCTTATTTTAACAAACAGGATTGATGAGATCCTAAAATCAAAAAATCTTTCAAGAACAGGTTTAAGCAAACTGATAGACTACAGTCAGGGCTGGCTGAATGAAATGATAATAGGACATGAACCTATTTCCCAGTCTGTCATGGAAAGAATGTGCAAAACCCTTGAAGTTTCGGAAGATGAGGTAAGGGGCTGGATTGTTGCGGATAAGTACTCTTTTGAGGCTTTGGAAGTGGCGTTGAAAGAGTTGTAATTGGGGTCTTTTATTTTTAATTGGGTGGAACAGTCTATCCAATATCTTATTTATTATCGTGGTGGGTTAAAACCAACAAAGTTTTTGCAATGGATGATTAAAATCATAATAGTTTCAGTCATCTTATCGTAGATGTAAGGAATTTAAGAGTAATTGTCATTATTGGCGTATCAGAAGCTAGAACGTTTCAGTCATCTTATCGTAGATGTAAGGAATTTAAGACTATAACACTATGTCTCGCAAGCCCGGTATTGCAGTTTCAGTCATCTTATCGTAGATGTAAGGAATTTAAGTGTTAAACTGCAAAACTGTTTTTATATCGTTTTCTGTTTCAGTCATCTTATCGTAGATGTAAGGAATTTAAGTTTGAACCCTTGTAAGTTACATCAGTTCCTCCCGGGTTTCAGTCATCTTATCGTAGATGTAAGGAATTTAAGTTAATTCCGTAATTCAAAGCGTTATATATTTTATGTTTCAGTCATCTTATCGTAGATGTAAGGAATTTAAGTTTGCATATCTGGCATCACTACCAAAAAGCATTCTTGTGTTTCAGTCATCTTATCGTAGATGTAAGGAATTTAAGGTTTGCAAGACAAAAGACTGAGGGCTGGGATTGCGTTTCAGTCATCTTATCGTAGATGTAAGGAATTTAAGTGAATTGGTTGTTAATGCCTCTAATGTTAATGTAGGTTTCAGTCATCTTATCGTAGATGTAAGGAATTTAAGCGTAGAAGTTAACCAGCAGAATTACTACAATTTATGTTTCAGTCATCTTATCGTAGATGTAAGGAATTTAAGCTTGCGCGTTTTTAACGCCTATGTCAGCCATCTTGTGTTTCAGTCATCTTATCGTAGATGTAAGGAATTTAAGCAATTATTCCTATGCTAGCTGCTGAAAGTGCAACACAGTTTCAGTCATCTTATCGTAGATGTAAGGAATTTAAGTGCACTAGCTTCAAGTTTAACAATTGAATAATCACGTTTCAGTCATCTTATCGTAGATGTAAGGAATTTAAGCAAACTATATATATTAGAAGCCGACTTTGTTGAGGAGGTTTCAGTCATCTTATCGTAGATGTAAGGAATTTAAGTGGTTAAGCATTTTTTGATATTTGGTAACTTGCTCAGTTTCAGTCATCTTATCGTAGATGTAAGGAATTTAAGCATCATGCATTATCCAGTTTGTTTCAGGCTTTAACGTTTCAGTCATCTTATCGTAGATGTAAGGAATTTAAGCATCTGGTTGCCGTTGTTTTAAACATAATGTTGCTGAGTTTCAGTCATCTTATCGTAGATGTAAGGAATTTAAGTTATTTTAATATTAAAAGCTCCTGTTAAATTAATAACGTTTCAGTCATCTTATCGTAGATGTAAGGAATTTAAGATTCGTTTGCATCTTCTTCATTCCAGCTTTTTAAGTTTCAGTCATCTTATCGTAGATGTAAGGAATTTAAGCCAAAATATTTTTTACCTAATTCGATGCCTGCTTGGTTTCAGTCATCTTATCGTAGATGTAAGGAATTTAAGAATTTACTTCAGGCTGGAGCACCTGCCTATATTTATGCGTTTCAGTCATCTTATCGTAGATGTAAGGAATTTAAGCATTGACGGGCTCACCATTAGCATTAACAACAGTGTTTCAGTCATCTTATCGTAGATGTAAGGAATTTAAGCAAAACACAAATGCGTATCAGCCGCAAATAGTTTCGTTTCAGTCATCTTATCGTAGATGTAAGGAATTTAAGCCAGGAGCGTATGTCTAATACTGCGCATCAACGTGGTTTCAGTCATCTTATCGTAGATGTAAGGAATTTAAGTCAAAAGTTTATGAAGCGTTTAAGATTCAAACATAAGTTTCAGTCATCTTATCGTAGATGTAAGGAATTTAAGCTTTTTCTTTAGCGGACTGCGTTTCTTTGATCTGTGGTTTCAGTCATCTTATCGTAGATGTAAGGAATTTAAGCTCCAAAATATTTAAGCTAACCTCCGAAATAAAAGTTTCAGTCATCTTATCGTAGATGTAAGGAATTTAAGTCAATCATATCTGCTAAATGCTTTGAACAACAATAAGTGTTTCAGTCATCTTATCGTAGATGTAAGGAATTTAAGGCCGCAAAAGGGTCCCGGTGTCGAGCTACCGTTGTTTCAGTCATCTTATCGTAGATGTAAGGAATTTAAGAGATCAGAATCTTATTGATAGTGTAGACGTGCCTAAGTTTCAGTCATCTTATCGTAGATGTAAGGAATTTAAGCTTGTTAATGTTCGAGCTGATCTTACTTATCAGCAGTTTCAGTCATCTTATCGTAGATGTAAGGAATTTAAGCTACAAATTTCTGTACGTCGTCAAGCTTATAGAGAGTTTCAGTCATCTTATCGTAGATGTAAGGAATTTAAGCCAGAAAGCTGCATTACAAGTCCAGTATCTTCCGGGTTTCAGTCATCTTATCGTAGATGTAAGGAATTTAAGGATTTTGTTTATAATTTCTTCTGTAGCTTCTGTCAGGTTTCAGTCATCTTATCGTAGATGTAAGGAATTTAAGCCGTTTTAGCACCTTGCTTTGCGATCGACGCTCCTAGTTTCAGTCATCTTATCGTAGATGTAAGGAATTTAAGTCAATTAGATGTTGTAATTGATGATATGTCTAAGGTGTTTCAGTCATCTTATCGTAGATGTAAGGAATTTAAGGACACATTGGTGCTCTTGTTTTAGATAAAAATTCAAGTTTCAGTCATCTTATCGTAGATGTAAGGAATTTAAGGTTGCTTCTGCTTTCGGTTCTGGCCTTGATTTTACGTTTCAGTCATCTTATCGTAGATGTAAGGAATTTAAGCAGGCTCATCAGTAACCGCTGAAATCCTATCAATGTTTCAGTCATCTTATCGTAGATGTAAGGAATTTAAGTGAATATAATACTATGTCCCGTAAGCCCGGTATTGCGGTTTCAGTCATCTTATCGTAGATGTAAGGAATTTAAGCCAAGAACGTATGTCAAATACTGCGCATCAGCGTGGTTTCAGTCATCTTATCGTAGATGTAAGGAATTTAAGTGAATAAGGCTGATGTTAATCTTAAGCATTCTCAGGGTTTCAGTCATCTTATCGTAGATGTAAGGAATTTAAGCTCGAATCTCTTTGGCCTTTTGGTTTTTGTACTGTGTTTCAGTCATCTTATCGTAGATGTAAGGAATTTAAGTTTATCTGATTATTTTGGTTTACCAACTGGTATTCCTGTTTCAGTCATCTTATCGTAGATGTAAGGAATTTAAGCTACGTATTCGGCACCCGGTGGTTATACTTATTTGTTTCAGTCATCTTATCGTAGATGTAAGGAATTTAAGCGCGGTTGAAAACGTAGTCTACAAAAGAGTTTTGAGATTCATTACAATAGCAAAAATTCGAAAATTTGTCGAACGTTAAAAAAGCATAGGGAATTTTCGAAATCTCTTTAAACAACGTCATTACAAAACAAATTAAATTCACAGCCATAGCATTTACTCTCATTTGAATCAACATCAGGAAACTCATAATTTTCAATTATATTATTTATAGAGCCTATAATATCATAAATTTTCTCAAAATTTGAGTTATTGATGGTAACTTTTATAATCTCTTTTGAACGAGGATAATATAAAAACCCCTTATCGACTTTTGTATTATAAATTCCTTGAAGTATAAGCGCATAACCGTATAATTGAACCTTATGAGAAAACGAATTGCTTGATCTTGTGAATTTATATTCTACCGGAACATATTTTTCATTAGATATTAACAATAAATCCAGTTTACCTGATAGGATATCGGTATTAACTTGATATTCAAATAACATTTCAGCATCTTGAAGCTCATAACGTTCAAAACTTCTTCTAATTTCTTTATTTTTCTCTTCCTGATGCTTTTCTGTACCCCATTTCATCTTGTAAGATTCATGAAATTTCACTGGAGCACAATAATACCAGTAAATTATCCTTGGACAATAAATATATTGTTTAAGATCATAGACATTAATCATCATATCCTCCATCGCTCATATTATTTAAAATAGTCATTTTATCAGTAATATTCTCTGCAAATGGGAATATATGAATTCTACCCTCACTTTTACCAAGAATCTTGTCCAGTTTTATCGTTAATTCATCAATAAAATTACGGTTTAATTCTCCAAGAAAACAGCTAAATTGAATTCGTTCCAGTCCATAATCCTTACACGCATTTATAATACGGTTTCTTATTTTGTCTGATTGTATATCATAAATAACAAGAATCTTCATTATATTACCTCAAAGGATATGTATATAAGTCCAGATCAGACTTTTCTCGAAGAAACATAGATATATTTCTTACTGTCTTCTGTATAATACTTTCCATAGGGAAGTTTTTACCTCTGTATTGATGATATTCATTGAGCTTTTCAAGAACTTTTTCTGCTATTTCTTTCTTTATATCATCAGTCATTTCTTCAGGAAGTTCTTTTTTAGAGTTGTTAACGTATGTTAAAACAGCATGGTCAACAATAATTCTGTACATTTCAATTATATCAAGCACCATACTTGGTTTTCCGCTTCTGTCTTTATGTATATAGCCGAGAAAGGGTTCAAGTCCTGCAAGCATAACCATGCCCCAAATTCTTGAATAAAGAATTCCATAACCATAATTTAACATTGAATTAACTAAATCCTTCGCCCCTCTTGTCTTTCTGCCTGTGAAGTTTGTTTTATCAGAAATCATTTCTTTTACAGCCTGCCAATAAAATGAACTGGCTGAACCCTCTAAACCAAGCAAAGTTGGATGTTCTTCATCGAGAGATTTAAGAGGCAAATTTTTGAACGAATTCAGACAAGAGTCAATTTTAGAACAAAAATCTTCTATTTTCTCATTGGACTGGTACTTATTGAAGTATTTAAGCAATCTTTTTTGATTTTTGATTTTATTTTCAGTTATTTTTCCGGCTAAATAAATTCCTCTTGCATTGTATAAAGAGTCAATTTGTCCTTTTAAAATCTCTATAGTCCGACAAAGCTGAGGAGAAGTTAGTTTTGCCATCGGACTATTCTGGTAATCAAGAAAATTTATCTGAATCCCATATTCACAGCATTTCTGAATCAATTCGGTAGTAAGACATGTCCCTTTATGATGAACAGTAATAGAGCGTAAAAACATAAAAGGCAACTCTTTTATAGTCTTCCCCTTAAGAGAAATCACCAGCCTCTCACTAGTCTTCCCAAGCATTACGCCGTATTCATTAGGTACTATGTAGTCAAGTTTATTCATATTTCAAGTCCAAATTCTTTACTGTAATTTGTGCCCACAACAGGTGGAATATCTCTATCTCTGTCTGAAACTATATATTTGCTTTTTATTTGAAAAAATTGTCTATAAGATATATTTAAAGTAAGTTCATTTGCATCTAACCATTTATCATCGTTCTTAAATTCCATATATTTTTCAAATAAATTAAGCGGTAATACTTCAATTCCGTCAAAAAGTTTATTAAAATCATTTTCAAAACGATTATCATTTGAATTAAAAGGTATTAAATTATTAATTTGAGATTTAAAAAACATTTCTTTTTTGTTATTTAATGATTTTTGCCAGAATGAAATATAATTTTCGTCGTAAATATTGTTTAACCAGTTTTCTACTTGGTTTTCTTCAATTATTTTATGATTATTATCTTTTAAAACTCTTAATGTATTATCTAAAAGGGATTTTTCATATATTTTTTGCTTTTCATCATATTTTAAACAAATAAAGACATCAGAAAAATTGTGTCTTAACCCTCTATTTACCCTGCCAAATCTTTGAATTAATGCATCCATAGGAGCGGGTTCAGTTATTATAGTATCGAAATCAATATTTAAACTTACTTCAACAACCTGAGTTGCAACAAGGATTGTTTTTTTACTCCCTTCATTGCCTGTTTTCATATGTTCCATTATATATTTTTCTGTAGAATTTCTGTCGGCTGTATTAAATCTGCTATGAAGTAATTTTATCTCTGTTTCTTCATCAAAGTCTGCTTTTAAGTTCCTATAAATTTCCTGCGCTGTTTTGACAGTATTACAACATACAAGAACAGATTTTCCTTCAATAGCTGAAAGATTTTTAATAAGTGCAAGACTTTCAGTCGAAGTTATTGCAAATTCAATAATATTTACTTTATGCCGTTTAAATTTGCTGAAAGTTTCCTCAGTAGCCCTGACTAATTTAAAATTGTCTATTTTATACAATTCATCTGTTAATATTTTGGGCATTGTAGCTGACATTACAAAGAATTTAGCATTAAAAACCTCTTTTAAGTACTTCATAGCACCTAAAAATAATCCAAGCCTATCTGAATCGTAAGCATGAAGCTCATCAAAAACAAATAAACCGTTCATACATTCATATAGTATTGATTCATAACCTTTTAACCTGTAAAAAGCTTTTAAAAGCTGGTAAGGAGTCATTATTCTAACAGGATAAGCGTTAAGCTTGGCAAGGTTTTTATATCTTTTTGTCATTTTTTCTGCGGATATTCTATCTAAATTTTCATCACTGTCCAAGAGGCTTTTATATAGGAAATAAAAAGCCTTGCCGTGCTGTAAAGAAGAAATATTACCAAAATAGTTGTTAAATCTTAACTTCATTGCGTTTAAACTGGCTTGATAAGGCAGAATATAATAAATTCTGGGTTGTGAATTAATATTTTTCAACTGTTTATTTAGCCATAACAGAGCGGATTCTGTTTTTCCCGAGCCGGTAGGAGATATTAAAATTGTTGAATCTTCTGTAATGTTTACTATTTTTTGATGCTCATGCAGTTTTTCATAATCTATAGCTTTAAAATATTTATTACAGAAAATCTTTGTTTCCATTGATAAATCTGGCAGATTAACCAGTTTTTCACCCGCAGAAGCTAAATGATCAGACATTATGAGAATAGCTCTTAATATAAAAGCAATCTTAACGCTTTTATCAGAATAATCTTTCTTTTTTAAAGCATTATAAAAGCCATAGTAACTTTTTAAATTATCCCAAATTCTTTCAGATGCTTTCTCATAGAACAAATTTATTGATTCTTCTTTTATATTTAAAGGTTTAATACCGAAATTTGTCAGCTCAAGTTCTTTTATATATTTATTAGGTTCATTACTAAGCCACTCCAATATTAATTTTAAAGAAGTTTTATCAATTTCTCCAATCATTTCAGGGATTATATCATCTTCAGGATTTTCCTCTATCAATAAATTATCAAATTTTTCATAAATAAAATCAAAATCCTTATGGTGAGAGACAATTGCAGAACTTACAAGCTGTTTTTTCTCTGTTGTTTTAAAAAATAGCTCAACAAAAGCTAAAGATAAAATCTCATGTCTTTTTCCCCATTTTTCTGATTTTATTCTTAATTGTTTCTGAAATCCTTCTGCCGACTTTCCGAGATCATGCAAAATACACGACCAGAAAGCTAAATGCCATAAATCATGAAAATCAAGAGTTTTTGGCAAGTCAGGATTGAGTTTTATATAGGATAAAAATGCTTGAATAACATTATATGTATGAGAAACAATACTTTCTCCTGCTACTGATTTATCAGGAGAACTTTTCGCCCACAAGTCATTAATTGATTTAACAAGCATTTTTATCCCTTCCTTCTATTCAAAAGAGTGTAAATATAGTGCCCTTGAACAGCCATCAACTAATTCTTCTGTTGGATCTACCAAAAATTTTTCTACTGACCCATTATGCAAAAATTTTGCAGGTTTTCCTTTTAATACCAAGTATTGATCAAAATCAGGATGCCTGTTATTTTCATAGTCAAGAACTCTTGGCATTAAGACAAATATACCTTTGCAGATATTAGTATGATATTTTAACGGTAAAAGTGTATCTTTAAAGTAAATATTCTCTTTTTCTTCAAGTTCAATTACTTTAATAGAAGTGTATTCTGCCAAATCCTGTGAACGTCCTAATACTACCGGATAAACAGGTGATTTAAAACAATCATAATATTCCGGTTTATTTATATAAAGAGTTAATTTAGGTTTAAAAAGAAACTCCCTTTTAAAAACATTAATATTGCCTTCAGCAGCTATATAATTATTTCTTCTTGAAGGTTCTTTGGCAGTTAACAGGTGAACGTGTTCAAGGTCTTCAGATTTTTTCTGGTAAGTAAAGTTATAACCTATCCGAAGTCCTTTTTTATCAATAAATTCTCCGACAACACTACAAATATGCCCGTATATTGTTGCGGGCGGAGGTATCTCAAAAGTTGGTTGCTTCCCCTGAACAAAATGCGGATAACGAAAAGAACAAGTTAACCCTTCAAGTTCGACTTTTAAAACTTTCATATTTTATCCTCAATTAATCTAACAATTCAGGTTTTGAGTTTAAGTATTCAACAATATCAGCCATAATTTCTTTAGGATGTTTTAATATGATGCCATCTTTCCAAAAACAGGATTCTATAATAGGTTTTTGACTATCAATATAGCCTTTTGGAAGCCCTATATAGATTGGCGATAAAATTTCTTCTTTGTATACACTTAAAACTTCATCCATTACTTCTTTATTAAATACAGGAAGTCCTTTTGAATCAGGCTGTATAGTCCTGTTAAATATATTATTTCCACCTTTTGTAACTGCCATTATGATAAAGGCAGGATTTACATCTGTATAATGTAATGTTTGCTTAGCTCCGCCTTCCAGATTGGCAATTCCTTTGAGTAATGCATTTATTCTATTGATTCTTTCTTTGTTAGAAAGTTTATAAAAGGTGGCATTACCTTTTTGCCCTTCCTCAAGTCCTAGCTCTTTTGCAATCTTGATTCTTTCTTCATCAAGGTTTTTAAATCCTGTTCTTTCTGTTGCCCAAAATCTGCCTGATGAGTACAAATCAAGAGAAACCAACCCTTTTAAAGTTGTCCTGTAAAGCTGATGTTTAAATGGGACAGGATTATCATTGTGTCTTGACATTGTCCCTAAGTCTTCCGTAAGCCTTGATATAGGATCTAAAGCTATAAAAGTACTTGTTCTAAATGGTGAAATTCTGGTTAACGTACTTCCACCACCAGTTTTTGCTCTCATATATCCTAAAATATCATCATCAAAATATTCTATGGGATTAGCAGATGTATAAGCAACACTATTCTTTTCTTTTTCAATTGGTGAAAATAAAATATTTTCAGCTTTTTCTAAAGAACATCTCAACCAGTACCTGAATGCTTGTGCAGAAACATACGGAAAAATACCTTCCTTAGTTCTTATATGTTTAGTGTTAGTTAAAGGGAACTCTCTTCCGTTAGAATCAGTTTCTGCATTATTTAAGGCTGATGCTGGGGCATCTACTAAAATTAATCCTGTTAAAAATGACATAATATGCTCCTTTCATTCATTCTTCTATTTCAAGTTCTTCATTTTCAATAATTTCTTTATTATCATTTTTGGAAAACCAACCATTTTCATATAATTGTTCTATTAAACGTATGGCGATTAGGTCTTTTGATAAACTCCAATCTTTTTTTTCCCAATCTTCAGAAATTTCAAAAATATTTGTAAATTCATCAAAATTGAATAAAAGTCCACCTTCATCTTTAGTACTTTTTAAAAGTAAAGATATAAGACTATCTTTGAATTTATAATATGAGTTCTTATTGAAGAACAATTTAAATATTTTTTTTCCATTTTCTGTTTTTAAAATATATTTCGCTATTTTATCTGCAAAATTTTTAATAATTTCTATCCGTTCTTTTTCCATTTTAAGTATTTCCTCCAATAATAAAGCTGTTATATCCCAATTAATTAACTCAATATCTTCTTTTATACTTTTTCTTAAAAAGTAAGTTCTTATAAACTTGCTTGCATTATCTGGCAAATCAAACATATCTTCATAAATTTGCCTTTTTCGACTTTCATATTCTGTTTTAGATTTTTTTGTTTTTCGTTTTTCAACTTTTAAAGATTTATTGACTATCTTATCCCAGATGTCACAATACTTTGCTCCAACAGCTCTCTTTAAAAACTTTACTTGCTCCATAGGTAAGTGATAAATTTCAATATCAGCGTTTGTATTATAATTTATAAAGTTATAAATTGTTACACTAGAGTTGTTTTTTTGAATTTTATTATAATTAGTCCGATAAATTCTTGTTAAATGTTCTAATAGTATTGTTTTGGGGTTATGTAGTTCAATAATCTCATCACTAGAAAGACTAATTAGTTTTCTATGCTCATCTAAATGTATTTTTGCAAGATCTTGTACAATATCATAGTCGTTAGAATGAATCAAAAGAGCTTTTCCATTACATTTCAGTGTCCCTAATGCTAAAGACTGAAAACATAAAGCTGCTTCAGGAGAAATAGCTAATCCAAGTTGACCATTAGCCATAAAATTGGGATAATCTTTACCAGTCAATAAAGGTATATGATCTTTAGAAGCTAATGCAATAGCTGGTTTATTAAAAAATACACATTTTCTATTGACTTCTCTTGCTGTATGCAAATAACCATACAAATAAGTATTATAAAACTGATTTAATTCATCGAAATTAACTTTTTTGTTTTGTTTTTCACAATTAACTTTTTGAAAATATCTATTATTTGGAATGATTGTACTATGTAAGTAGCTTATTAAATAAGGTACATAATAATTCTCCTTAATAAAATCAGCCATTTTAACCAGATCATCTTGAGTTAAATATTCTGGTCTTTCTTTTTCAGAAAAAACGGTTATAACTGCTAATCCTACATCTAAAAACGGATGTCCTGTATAACTTAACAAAATTATTTAACCTCCATTATTCAACAATTTCATATTTACCTAACCCCGATGTTGTGTATTTGCCTGTATGGACGTATTTTCCTATTTGCAGGCAGGGATAGAAGTCTTTTAAATCTCCTCTGTAAGTAACTTCTCCCAGGTAACCGCCGACTATCAAACTTTGTTTTTGTTTTGTGGAATACCGGTTATATTGAAACCAGGAAGTCATATTTTCCCCTGTATCTATATTTTTTGATTTCTCTATAAGCTCATAAGGTTCATTTATGAATTCGCCATTGCAGTATAAGAGGCTTAAAGCGTTGATTCTTGATATTAGCCGGCTGAAAAATGTATAAAAATCAAGATCATGTTTGGGAGATTTATTTTTGATTATATTGACCGGAGTTAAAAATTTTATTCTGGATTCAGTTAAGTTAGGTTTGTTTTCAGGAATAAATTCGGAATTATTAAAACTAATAATAAAGTCTTCAGAATTAAGAACAACTTTTTGTTCATCTGATGTAAATATGGATTTATATACACTTTCTTTTGCAACAAACGCCTGAACATCTTCAATTAAAAACTTACCTCTCAGTCTTCCTATACCATTTTTTCCCATTTGTTTAAACGTAAAAATAAAATAGGGCAAATAATTAATTGCTTTACCTATAAGAGTTAAACCAAAGTAAATATCTTTTCCTGCTTCAAAAGAAGTAAGATTCATCATAGGAGGTTCTATAATATACGGTTTTGGGGGCTTTTGTATCCTTTTTATATTTTTAACACTTTCAGGATATTCTGTTTCAAAAACTGCTATATAAGGACAAATCGATCTTTGTTCACAGGCTTCACAATTATGAGAAAGAGTTATACATGCCACTTTTTTAAAAGCGTGCCCAAAACTCCCCCTGAAAACTGAACCTGCATACTCAGGAAGTTCAATCTTATCAACAGCTTTAACCTTTATCTTAAATTTTGCTAATCTAAAAACACTCACCCTAACCACTCCTGCTATTAAATATGTTTATTATATAACAAATAAATAGTTAGAAATTAATATATTTTTGGTTTACTGAATTTTATAAAAAACATTAGGAGATAATAATTACTTATTTTATTTCCTCTTAAATAATAAATTCAAACCAGTTATCAGAGTTTATTACGTTAAAAGATGCGTTTTCATAGGTTTCTAGAAATTTAGACGGTTTTTTTATTTTTGCTTTAGGACTGTATTTAAATTCATAGCAATTTAAATTGCCATCACATTCTTCGATATAATCAATTTCTTGTCCTGAATACATTCTCCAAAAATATTGATTTACTATTAATTGATTTGCCTGATTGTATTTCATTCGTTCAACTATGCAAAAATTTTCCCACAATGCGCCTATATCTTGCCTTAAATTAGGTTTATTAAAGTTTTGAATAATAGCGTTTCTTATACCTAAGTCATAAAAATATATCTTTTGTGACTTGTTTATTTCATTTCTTAAATTTCGGCTAAAAGACCTTAAGCCAAAGATTACAAAACATTTTTCAAGCAAATCAATATATCTTTTCACTGTATGATTGCTAATACCAAGTTTTTGACCTATTTCACTAAATGAAACCTCATTGCCAAGCTGAAGTGCTAAAAGTTCGAGGAGTTCGAGTAGCGTTCTTGAATTTTTAACTTGCTCAAACTCAAGAACATCTTTATACAAATAATTGCTTGCAATATCTAATAATTCTGTTTTAGCTTCGTTTTCAGTTAAATTAAAAACAGCGGGATAAGTACCAAATATTAATGCTTTTTCAAGCTGACTTATAGTATCGTGAAAGTTTGAATTCTCTTTAACTTCCAGCATTGAAAAAGGGTAAAGCACAAAAGCTCTGCTTCTGCCTGTCAAAGGCTCGGATATTTTGTTAGCTAAATCAAAACTGCTTGAACCTGTTGCAATTATTTGCATTTCAGGATAAGTATCAACGATTATTTTTAATACTAATCCTATATTTTCTATGTTTTGAGCCTCATCTAATACGATAATGTCATTATTACCGAGATAGTTTTTCAAAAGCTTTTCATTCGTTGTTTCAAGACTTCTTTTAGCATCCAATAATTCACAGTTAATATAAAATGTCTTTTTACCCAACTTCTTTTGCTCGCTTAAAATTTCATTTGAAAGAGTTGTTTTGCCTGTTCTTCTTGCTCCATAAATGATAATAACTTTATTTCTGTATAACCAGTTATTAATTTGAGATTTTATACTTCTGCTAAACATTTTTGTTTTCCCTTAATTTAAGATATTAACTTCCAATTTTATCAATAATATTGGAAGTGTATTTATTGTAATTTATTTTTTTATTATCTGCAAGTTGTTTTAATTTTTTATTTAATCACTCATAAATTATTAAAGATTTTTCTCTTTATTCTTAAAAAATGCTTAAATTCCTTGTCCGTTTTTTGTCCACTTCCTTGTTTTTTGAGCAAGTTTTATGTTTTTTGACAAATCTGTCAAAGTACTAATACCATTTAATTTCAGCCAATTTTATCAAACTTCAAAAAACTTAAAAATACTTCTACGAATCAAAAGGTCGGGGGTTCGAATCCCTCCAGGCGTGAATATAAATTTAATTTGTATATTCAATAAAAGTTCGACATAAAGTCGGGCTTTTTTATTGAAACTTTAGCTGCTGTCCTTAATATCAAGATCGTGGCTTGATTGACAGACATATAAGGAGACTTTCAGGGCGAAATCAAAACCATTTATCCGACATGAATGGAAAACAATTATATTTGTAATACAATATGAATAAATATCCGGTAAAACCTTTAATGTAATAAAAATGCTCTCTTACATTCTAGGATCGTAAGAGAGCATTTTTATTATTTTGAAAGAAGAAATCATGTCAAAACTAAGATTTGAAGAACTCTGCTTGTCTGAGGAAATATTAACTGCAATTAAAGATATGGGCTTTGAAGAAGCATCTCCAATTCAGTCTGAATCTATACCGTTGATTATAAATGGCAAGGATATTATAGGACAAGCCCAAACAGGTACCGGCAAAACTGCTGCCTTTGCAATACCGATTATAGAAAAACTTAATCCTGAAAGTAAGGAAATTCAGGCAATAATCCTGTGCCCGACAAGGGAATTGGTAATTCAGGTATCGGAAGAATTCCGTAAATTAATGAAGTATAAAGAAAACCTGTACGTAACGCCAGTATATGGAGGGCAACCGATAGAAAGGCAGTTAAGCTCACTAAAAAAGGGGTCTCAGGTAATAATAGGCACACCAGGACGGGTAATGGACCATATGCGAAGAGGTTCAATAAAATTAAATAACATTAAAGCAGTTGTTCTCGATGAAGCTGATGAAATGCTTGATATGGGGTTCAGAGAGGATATTGAAGTTATTTTGAAAGATGCATCACCTGAAAGGCAAACTATAATGTTTTCGGCTACTATGGCAGAGGATATTATTGAATTAACGAAGAAATATCTAAATAATCCGATTATTGTTAATGTGACCAATAAAAAAATAAATGCGCCACAAATTCAACAGACTTATTTTGAAGTTCTGGATAAAAATAAGCCGGAAGTTCTGGCAAGATTAATTGATTTACATAATATTAAACTCGCACTTGTTTTTTGTAATACAAAAAGTCAGGTAGACCAGCTTGTAGAAGTTTTAAAAATACGAGGATATTTTGCAGATGCTTTGCATGGTGATATGGGACAAAACCAGCGTGATAAGGTAATGAACGGTTTCAGGAACGGTACTGTTGAAATACTTGTTGCAACTGATGTTGCAGGCAGAGGTATAGATGTAAATGATGTAGAAGCAGTATTTAATTATGATCTTCCAAGGGATGATGAGGATTATACCCACCGAATCGGACGAACAGCACGTGCGGGCAAAAAGGGGCTTGCTTTTACCTTTGTTACCGGCAGACAAATTTATAATCTTAAAAGAATAGAAAAAATTAACGGAGTTCAGATTCACAGGCAAAATATCCCGACAATGGACGAAATTGAGATGACGAGAATAAATTCTTATCTGTGCAGGGTTGGTGAAATTATTGAGTCTGGCCATCTTAGCAAATATATTAACCAAATTGATCTTTTGATCGGTAAAGAATACACTTCTGTTGATGTTGCTGCCGCATTACTTAAATTAATTATGGAAAAAGAAAGTGAGGGATTTGACTACAATGCAGATTTTGAAATCCCGACTGAAGAAACAAAACCTGCCAGAAAAAGATTTAAGGACAAAAGATCAAGCAGTAAGTTTGACAAAAGAGATAATTTCAAGAAACATACCGGAAAAAAAGAATCTGAAAGAAAGTTTAAACATTCCGATTTTTCTTCAGGAAAGGAATTAAACGATACAGGTGATCAAAGGAATTTTATCGGTAAAAAAAATAAAAAGTACAAAGGAAATAATGTCAGCGAAGGTTATAATTCTCACAAACCTTCAGACAAGATGAAAACTAATGCTTTTAAAGAAAATTATGGTAAAAAAGTCAAGAACAAAAGAACGGAAAGAAAATTCAATAAAAATAAGTAAAATGCACACAAGAGACCACTGCATAATAAGAAAAAACAAATTTTCACTCGTTATGCAGTGGTCTATCATTGAAAAGGTGAAAGGTAACTGTAGTTTTTCTTTTAACTCAAATTTTACAAAATATAAGTTCTGAACTTGTACACCAGAGCGTGAATTTATTTTAACATCTTGAAACCTGTAACGTTATAGGTTATAATATATTATTATGATAAAAAGTTTTAAACATAAAGGTATTAAAAAATTCTTTTATAAAGGCGATATTTCAGGGATTAACCCTGATCATGCCAAAAAGTTAAAACTTATATTATTTGATATTAACACAGCATCAGAAATTAAAGATTTAGATATTTCAGGTTACAGATTACACCCATATACAAATATGGAGGATGTATGGTCAATAGATGTTTCAGGTAACTATAGAATATTATTTAAATTTATTAATGGAGATGCTTACGTTATAGATTACTTAGACCCACATTAACGAGGTAAATATAAATGATGGATTGCGAAAAACTTGGTATTATGTTTGATCCTCCACATCCAGGCGAAATGGTTAAAGAGAATTATTTAAAGCCACTTAATATTTCAATTACTGAGGCTGCTTTAAAACTTGGAGTAACAAGAAAAACACTTTCAGAACTTATCAATGGTAAATCAGGGATTAGTCCTAAAATGGCTTTAAAACTTTCAAAAGCATTTAATACAACACCGCAAAAATGGCTTAACATGCAAATGCAATACGATTTATGGCAAGAAATACAAAAATATTCTCCTGATGACGTTCAAGTTATGTATGGTTAAAGATTAATTTCTAACCAATAGGATTCTAACAAAAAAGTTCTGAGCTCGTACACCAGAGCGTGAAGCTTATAACAAGGGTTTTGACAATTCAGTCAAAGCCCTTGATCCGTTTTTGTTCGTATTTTGTCTGTTTGCTTATTTTGTCCACTTTATTTGAGGCCATTGCATAACTTAGAAAATTTGTTTTTTCTTGTTATGCAATGGTCTTTATTTGTGGGATTGGGGATACCATCTTACGGGTGCGTGTTTGGGGATTTTTTAGTCAGGAGGATGGAATTTAGTTGGTCGAGGTTTTTTTGTTGTTTTTTAAGGATGTCAAAGAGGTCGCATATAGATTCTTGCAGGTCATTGCATACGGCATCGAGGATATTAATTTCGTTTGACTTTTTCATAATAGCCAGCCTCAATTTTTATTAATTGTGGTAATATTAACTTAATAAGGACAGCG
>Ga0074193_1002370_pt1 | contig 17288 bp, 17 predicted proteins | sample EPASupsiteHSE605_FD_64523 | JGI IMG/M metagenome (GOLD analysis project Ga0074193, IMG submission 64523) | Bioremediated contaminated groundwater from EPA Superfund site, New Mexico - Sample HSE6-05 | ecosystem: Environmental > Aquatic > Deep subsurface > Groundwater > Contaminated ... | reverse complement strand
GGGGCCCCCTGTCGTTTAGTTTTCGATATCATCCTTTCACAGGCTACTTCTTTTGGCCGGCCGGTCCTCTGGAAGCAGGAGACTGTGTCCAAAATCAATCAAAATCATAACGACTTGACTGGCATACATGCTATGGTGTTGTCAGTGTTGTTAGGATACATGTATGCCAGTGAAGTGATCTCCCTCTCAATTATTGAGAGGTACCTATTCGGTTCTTTTTATATATCCTCTCAATCCATCTGCCATATTTGAAAGGTTCCTCTCAATGGAAAGTGGTTCCTCAGAAATAGTAGTGGATATATTGCTCTCAATATCACAATCTTCGGCCACACTTTGAGAGGTGTATTTCAAGAATATTTCATCGACATGTAAAGACGATGAGTAAAGAGTTTATTGAACAGCAGATTGAGACTGATCTTAAGTTCTTAGATAAGAACAGAGAGGTGATCACCAATGAAACTAATTTCAAATCAAGTACAAGAGTAAGACAAGTCTTAAAAAACATTCCCCCAGTGTATGTGAGGACACGTCCAAAGCAATATGGAGGAGTAACATATGCAATGCACCTGGCGAAGATATTAAGAGGAGAGATAGCCAGGGAAGAAGCTGACAATGAAAGACACCGGCAAAAGGAAGCAAGGAAGGAATCTGATCTGAAGTACCCCTTAATCAATAATAGATACGGAAACTATTCATTTTTCCTCGCAAGACAGACTTCTGTTTTCTCGGATTCATTCCCCTGGACGGAACTTGACCCTCCGTGTTACTTTACCGTAATAAAAATGCGATTCAAGTCTTCCGTCCTCTTGACACTCGTCAGTAGTATAGAGTTGTCACCCAGGGGAGCCAAAAAGGAAAAAATTTAAAAAGTCATTTTTGAAACTCGTGAGTTTCCAATGTTGAAAAAGTCTTGAAAATAAGTAAAGAACCCAAGCACTTTTTTTCATCAGATTTCAATTTAAATTATGAGTAATTTTGAAAACTAAATTTAAATTTTTATCTCTGCTTAAAATGAGAACAGTGAGAGAGTATAAAGAAATAATAAGCTCGTTAAATTTATCTTTTAAAGGTAAAACAAAACAACAATACCATGATTATGTAAGTGAATATATGAGTAATAACACTTACTTAATTCCTTATATTGATTCTCCTTATTTAGGTGAAGCATCAATATTATATGAACATGAATTAGTTAAAGATGTTGATGATAGTATAAAAAGAGAAGCATTAAAGGAATATTTTAAAGATAGAAGAAATAATGACTTCTTCCTAATTGTTGATATTAAGAAGGAAGAAATTGAAAATGAAATTAAAAATATTTTAAATAAACCATATCAAACAAAACAATTAACAGTAAATAAATTAGATAAAGACAGAATAAAAGTAATTGAAGACAGAGCACAAACAATATTAAATACTGAATATATACCTAAACAAATCCAGCCAAAGAAAATAAAACAATCATTTATTGATTACTTTAGTTACAAGCAAGAAGAACCACAAGAAGAAATATATTACCAACCTGAGAGAGAAGAATTTATACCAGAAAGTTACCAAATAGAAGCACCACAATATATTAAATCTACAACTCAAATTGAAGAGCATGAATATGAAAAGGCTTTAATGATTACACCACCACATGACTTAAAAGCTCATGATAAATTATTAAGAAAACCAATTAAATTTGATAATGAATTGAAAACAATTAATGAACCCACAAATTATTATTGGAGAAGAGTTTACAGCTTGGAACAAGTTAAACAAGATATTAAAAATATTGTTAAAGAGAATTTAAGATTCCACAATATGTTTAAGATTCAAATTGCTTTTGGTCACACAGTGGAAAAGTATGTTAATAACATATACCAATATTCACATCAAAGAGCTAATAAGGATTACACACAAAAGAGTATGAAATCACAAGTAATCACACAAGTACCAGAAACATTATTACATTATTTGGAATATGTTGAAAGCTTAATAAGGAGTAATTTTGAAAAGTTACATGAAGATAGTAGCACAAGATATATTTGTATTACTAATATGGTAGTTGCATGCTTAAAGGTAGAACATATACAAGGAGATATTGAATTACCTAATGAGATTAAGAATAATAAATATATTGTAACATATCCAAATGAAAATAATTTATGTTGGTGGGTATGTTTCTATTGTGGAATTAACAATATTAAAACAAAAATCAGTAAGGAGATATTGAGCAATGTTAAAGAAATGATATTTGAATATTATGGTGTTAAAGCTAATCCAACCAATTTTATTAGAGATTATCCAGGGTTTAACATTCATGAATTAAATGATTTCTTAAATCATTATCAAGTAAATTTAAGAAAATATATTTATGAAAATGAAACTTTCCAACATCAAGAAGATATAATTACTAGTAAGAATAATAGATATATTAATGTTTTATTCTACACAGGATTAAATAAAAATAAAATACCTACTAGTCATGTTATGTATGTTCATAATGTAGAAAAAGCAATGGGAATAATATTCTGTCCAAATTGTAACAGTTTCTGTTTATCTAACAGGACAAGAGACAGAATACACACTACTAGAGAGATGCAAAAACATATGAAAAGTTGCAATCAGGAAAAACAAAAAGAAGTAAAACTTACAGCAACTAAACCATTCTTAAAGCAATTAGACAGACAACCATTATTTAAACACTTGTTAGCTCATGGTTTGATTGATATTAGAGGTAATAATTTATATACACCAATACAAGGATATATTACTTTCGATTTTGAAACATATGAAGAAATTATAAATGAAAAAATAACAGATAACACTGTTATAATTAGTAAGTTACATCCTCTAAGTGTTGCAATGAGTGTAAAAACAAACACAATTAAATCTTTCTATTATGATATTAGACAACCTGATTTTATTACTTTATTCATGAAGGAATTATTTAACCAAGCTAAGATTGTTAAAGAATATAACATTGAACAACACAGACATTTAATACAATTAAAGCAAATACCAGATTATAAAAAGATTATGAAAGTATATGACTGTGTAAAGGTATTTGGTTATAATAGTGGTAAATTTGATGACAATTTTCTATTCAACAATTTACATAATAAAGAATATAGAATTGCAAAAATTATTGGTGGTTCAACTAAATATAAGGCTATTAATGTATATAAGAGAGAAACAAAGGATTATTATATACAATTAGTTGATGCTATGAACTATACAGCTGGTGGAAGTTTGGAAAATTTTGCAAAGAATTTTGGTGGAATAGATAACTTAAAAGGTGCTTTTCCATATGAAAGCATGATTGATACAGGTAAAAAAGAATATTTAAATGTATTAAATTCAATAATCCCATTACCTAAAGAAGCATTTTATTCATCTTTATCTAATGAACATATTGAAGATAAAAAATATAATTACTATTTGGAAGATATGAAAACAATGGATCATTGGCAATATTTAGAAAAATATAACATCCAAGATACTCAAATAATGATTCCCAGTATTGATTTTATTATTAATGATAATAAGAAATTTGATATTGACACATTAAATTATATGTCATTATCAGCATTTGCTTCTGCTAATATGTATATTTCATGTTATGATAATTTCGATATCAATGCTAATTACCCAATTGATAATGATATTACTTTAACTTACACTTTAGATGATCACAGGAGAAAAGTATTTTCATATAAAAAGCAAGATGAAGTTAAAGGTAGAGACACCACAGATAATATTACTGTTAATGATTATAAAACTGTTTATAACTTATTTAAAACACAATGTTACATATGTCAGAGTAAATTTAATAATACTAGTCATAAACCTACATTAGACAGAATTGATAACTCTAAAGGTCACAGCTTAAACAACACAAAACCATGTTGTGAATATTGTAATTGTTATATCAGTAATTTAGAAAAGGAAGAAAGGAAATTAATGATACAATTAAGAAGATATGCAATTTATAATAATCTTACTTTTACAATTGATAAGAACCATAAGTATGTTCATGATACTTTAAGAAAACATATCACTGGTGGTTTATCTAATGTATTACATAGAGTTAATATTAAAGGAGAAACTAAGATTAACAAATTCTTTTATGATGGTAAGAAGTTCCAAAATAGAGATACTGATAATATAGTAACTCATTGTTTCGGATATGATGCTAATAGCTTATATCCTTCATCTTACTCTTCAGAACAACACATATTTAATCCTTATGGTAAATTCTTGATGCCAGGTAGCTGCACAGATATTATAAATGGAACTCAAGGTTTAGATATTATAAAGGACAGAAGTAAAATATTCTTTGCAGTAGTTAAAGGTAGTATACCAGAACATAGATTAAATGAAGTTGCTGATTTTCCACCAATAATAAGAAATGTACAAATTAAAACAAATAAAAGCACTTTAGGTAACTTTATGTATGATTATATGCAATCTATAAATAGTAAAACAGACCAGGAAGAATATAAGTTAACAAATTTATCTAAAGTTACTGAATTCAGTTGCTTTTATTGTTATTACTTATGGTTTTTAATTGATCACTTTGATTTTCAGATTACAGATATAGAAAGTGTAATGATATTTACAGGACATGACCAATTTAATGGATTTGCTAAAACTTTAATGTCTGAAAGAGTCGAAGCTATGTTAAATAAAAATAAAGGTGTTGAGATGATGAGAAAAATAAGTTTAAATGGAAGTTATGGTTACAATATTTTGAATGAATCACATTATAACAAAATTAAATTATGTACAGCAAATCAAACTTTAACAAATCACCAAATGGAAAATTTCAGATCTGAAAGAAAACTTGCAGATGATTTATACCAGGTAAATATTGAAAGTGATAGTTATAAATGTGAAACTCCTTTACATGTTGGTTTTGCTACTCTGGATGTTGCAAAGGTGTGGTATTTAACATTCATTTATGATTTTATTTATAAGTGTGTTGATACAGAGAAAATACATTTCATTGAGGGGGATACTGATTCAATGTATTGGGCTGTTTCAGGTAATCCAGATAAAGATTATAAACAAGGATTTGAATATTGTTTAAAGGATCCTGAATTTTATTATAAGTACAAAAATTATTTCTTACCAGATGAATCAATTGAAGATATTAAAGAAAGAAAATTAAATGAGAAAAAATTACTTGGTTACTGTTTGGAAAAAGGAGGTGATAACATGGTCGCATTATGTCCAAAGTGTTATACTGTATGGGATAATGAAATAATTATTGATGATAAAGGTGAAGCAGTAAACAAACCACAGTTAAAAGCTAAGGGTGTAAGTTTAAAGCAGAACAAAAATATAACTCAAGAAGATTATTTAAGTATTGTTAATAATGGTGGTAGCATAACAGGTATTAACACAACTTTGCAATGTAAAGGAAGTGGTTATTATAAATTACAAACCTTTAAAACTGCATTAAGTGGAGTACATACAAAAATGAGAGTTCAACCAAATGGTGCATGCTTACCATTTTACTAAGTAAAACTAGTCTTCTTGATACTTAAAATAATTTACTAAATCACTTAATAAATCTCTTGTGTAATCAACTCCTACACTGTATTTATTTTTGTTAAATTCAGGTAATTCACTCATAATATTATAATTTGATAACCATTTATTGATTAATTCAGTAATAACTTTTTCTATTTTTTCATTTTCAGTATTTAAATTACTTATTACTTTCTCAAGTTCAAATTCTTCCATTTAACAATATTTAAATTTTTATTTTTATTTACAATTAAATGAGTATTGCAAGAACTGTAAGCAGCATAGCACTAGGTGCTTTATCTCCATTAGGTAACCATACTAATAATACACCAGTAGTTAACAATAATATAACAATTTCACACAGTGAAAGTACCAAAGGTATTAACAGTAATGAACCTGTTAAGGATTCCACTTTTATAGAACCTAACCCATATAATGAAATGGAAAAAGTTAGTATTAATCCTGAGTTCATTGATTTATTTAATAAGTTATGTATTAATCTTTTAACTGTTAATGATTATGCATTATTAGCAAATATTATTGATCAAACAAAGAGAATTATATTTACATCTAATGATTTACAATTAATTATTTCCAAATTCTTGGGATGTGATCAAGTAACAATTAATGTTTTACCACCTCAAATTAATGGTGGTTGTGTATGTAAAATTAAAGAATCTCTATATTTAGATATTGAAAACATTAAAATTAAGAGTAGAGACATGAAATTGATGTATAACACAGCATATAACACACTTAAGGATGATTACCACATTTGTTTAGATAAAGTATTAAACACAATCTAAAAATATTTCATAAAGTGAAAAGATGAATCTTTTATTTTTATTCTTCTTCACCTCTTGGATCATAACCTTCAATTGCGTCATTCTTGTTATAATAGTGTTCACCTTCAATAACTGCTTGTTTAGCTGCATTATATACAGGCATGAACTCATTGAATGTTTTATTTATGTCAGTAGCTAAAATTTCAGTTATCAACTGTTCAAGAGATTGCTTAAACAGTGGTTGTTTCTCAAATGATGTTCTTTCTTCTTTATTGTTTGGATAATCACCCTTCATAATTTGAGATGCAGCCCAATATTTCATATATTCCCATGCAAAAGCCTTTAACTTAATGTAGAACAAAGATTTAAGATGTTTAGGTATTTCATTCAAGTAATCACCATTGTTTAAAGCTGTCCAATAATGTTTCATAATAATATTGCTGAATTTCTTAAATGGTGTTAATTTAATCTTCTTTCTAGCATACTCATGTGAATATTCTGCAGTACCAGCATCCCAATCAACATCAATATTATATAAAACATCTTTCTTAAATTTATTCTTTGTCATATATTGTTCAGTTCCTGCAATCTTATTACCATCTTCATCAACATCAAAGTTAACAGGATTACCAGTCTTAGGGTCTCTTACTGCTCTCCTATCTCTTATATCTGGTTGTTCTCTTGTATATAATTGTCTTTCTGGATATCTTGATTTCCTTATTGTGTTACCATTAACACCCCTTACACTTCCAGATTCATCATAAATAATAACATCGGGTATACTATCTCCACTGATATCCCTACTGGCATCATAATTCCAACCCTTATACTTTTGTTTATCTAATGGTTTGTTTCTATCTTCATTAAATGTTTTTTCAACTGATTCCCCTGAATTCATCCAACCGACAGATTTTAATTCTTTATTCATCATTGATAAATTCATTAATTGTTCCATTGCCTTATTTCTCCTTGCAACTCTCTTACCTGTGGTATCTTTTGAAGGGTCAATATGTCTAATTTGTTGGTTAATTGCTCTCCTTTGTGCTTCCAAATCTTTTAATTGTTGTTGTTCTTCTGCTGATAGTCTTTTTACTTTACTATAGTCAGCAACCTTATCCTTAATATCAGGTATGTAGTCAAATACTCCTTTACTCATTGTTTAATTAGAAATAAAAAAATTAAAAGAGTAAATTAAAATCAGAGAGAAACAAAAGCACATACAGTTTCTGAATCTAAAGTTTCTGTTTCAACTGAAGTTACTTTTAACCTTGGTATTAAATGAGTCATTGCATCAATTATTTCCATATTATTAGCTTTCTTTGAGTATCCTCCAGTGGTAGGTATCAGTATATCACCTAATTTATAAGTATCACTAACACATTTAATTAAAACATCACCATGGGTTGCATACTTTAAAAATTCTTCATCAATGATTTCAGTACACACACCAATAATATTATTGTTATATTCTGTTGCTTGTTTAACTATACTTATGCAATCTTCATATGGTGATAATGTTGATTCTTCATCTCTGTATATTTTACCAGTACTCTCCACAAAACAACCAGGTTTTATATCTCCTTCATATTTAGTATAATGAGTTATTGTTTTGCTTGCATTTTCTGTTATTGAACCTTTAACTCTTAGATTACCATTAATTTCATGTTCTGTTTTTGTTGCTCCATACTTACAAGTATAGGCAGTTCTACCAGCAAAGTCAATTCTATATTGTGAATTATCTATTATATCAGTATTTTTATAAACAAAGCTTATTGCTCTCGTGTGTGATTTACCTAATTGAAACATTACTTCCTGACCATCAATTAAATTATCCTTAAGTGCTCTAATTCCCAAATATGGTTTGTATGTAATATTTGTTAAATTTATATGAAGGTGATTATTTATTACTGTTGCAGTTGTGTAATCTGATGATTGTAGTAATAAATTATTATTATATGTAATACCTGTAATGTTGGGTGCTGTAATATTTGCAGGAAATTTAGTTTCTTTAGTATCTGTATCGAATGTAATACAGTTTGTTGATGATGTAGATGCTTCAGTTTCAACACCAATTCTTATTTCTCCCTTTGTTATATCTGTTGTAGGTGACACATAATACATGGCACATAAATTTTTTGGCATGTTAGTGTCATTCCCTCTTCCAAACATAAAACCACAAGGTGTATTTTGTGCTAAACCAGTTCTCTGAATTCTTATTGCTCCCCATGTTGAAACTGAAGATACTGAATTTATTGGTAAAGAATTTGTACTATTGGTATGATATCTTCCACTGTAACATTCTACAGAAGTAATATTTTGTGCAAATGTAGTATTTGCAGGTGTAACAGGTTCAACAACTGCAGGTGTATATGTCATTCCTGTAGTTCTTGTAATAGCATTAGCAGCATTATCCCTAGTTACTGACCACCTTTCTGTACTACTAGTAGCATCACACACCCAAGTGTTAACACCTGCATTATTAAACCATAATAAATTACTTGCAGTATTTGCATATAATTTACAAGCAACAGTATCTGAGGGTCTTATTGTTATAGTACCTAACTCTAAATTTCCAAATGTTGTACCATTAGTATTTTGTATTGCTAATTGATTTAAAGCAGTATTATTAAGACAAGTGCTAAAATCTCTACCTGTGGAATCATTTAAATGAAAATCTAACCTATTACCTATTTCAGTAGTTCCATTTGCTTTACATACTGGTATATATGGTGATTCTGCAGTGTATGCAAATGAGTCAGGTGCTCCAATTTTATTACCATTTAATGTACCTGTTATAGTAGTATTATTATCACTTGCTGTAATATATTGTGTTTTATTGTTTAATTCTTGTAATCTTTCAGGTAATTCAGACTCCAAAACTAATTCTTGAGCTAATAAATTAGTTGGAAACTCTTGATGCATAGCTTGATAAACCGAGACAGTCATTTAATATAAATTAAAAATAAATTTTATTCAATTACTTAAAACTCAAGTAACAATTGTAAAACAAAATCACCATCATTAATTGGAATATCATTTTTGGCATGATCTTTAAACCATACATGAAAAGTATGTGGATTATGTAACAGTTCCCATTTAAATCTTTTTGACAAATCAACATTACACCATGACATAAAACCTTCTAAAGTTGGTAAACTTGTAATAAAATCTGTATGTATAGAAGCATTACCAACCAAAATATTATTTACTATTAGCCTACAATGTATAAAGTGTATGTATTTTTTATTACTTGAATGTATGAATTCATAAGGTAACACCACATTTTTAGTACTCACATTAAAATATCTTTTAACCATTTACATACTTATAAAAATATATTTTTACTTATTACTTTTTACTTACTTAGGAGCTCCCTTATTAACATAATGAACCTCTCCCAAACCTAGAACCCAATAAGTATCTTTACATAGCCATACCTGGGGTGCTGGTGAGTGGAGTGCTGTATCCGTACTATCTGGAATATAATACATATCATTATTACCACTATATACAGGGTTAAACTGTAACTTAACATTTACAGGGTTTGCAGTGTTGAAACCATCAAATACACTACCACCTTGTGACCTTTCTAAGCTAAAGTTACACATAAAATCAGTGTTATCATGTATGGTATTTGGGAATCTTGTACCACTTGTATTATGTCTTGGTTGTGTAATACTATATAACCAACTCTTTGTAGGTTCAATACAACCATCTAAATCAGAAGCATTTAATTGATATACTAAGAATTCAGGGGATATTTCTGTATTTGTTGATATTGCATTTGGTGGAAATAGTTTATCATCAATATTCATTTGTAAATTCTGAATGTTTGGATTTGTGAATACTGTTAATTGGTTTGTGCTTGTTGGAAACATTAAAGTAAGACATTCAACATTATCAAATTTAATTTGCATACTAGCATTAATACCAGATGGGTCAGGTACAGTACTATATTGGAAGTATTCTAATTGTTGAGCAGGTAATATAATTGGTTGTGATCTTAAATATTCTGCCATTGCATTATAAGTTTCTGATTTTACACCAAATCCCATTAATTGAGCTCTGAAGTGTGTAACTGTAAGATTTGTAACAATTGGAGTAATCTTATTTTGAATATATGCCGGCCCTGTTCCTACATCAACAACATTACCAGAGTCACCAATTTGATGGAAGAACCTATCAAATACATGAATTGAGGAAGCATATGAGCCCAAAAGTGTTAAATTTGTATTATTCATGTAATTATGAGCATCTAAAACAGCTTGTGGAGGTACCTGACACCAAACCATAGCTCTAGTTGATGGTATTACTTTTAATGCTAACTCTCCAATTAAATTACTTGGATATAAGCTGAAGGCTTGGAGAGCTATTAAATCTGAAATTGGAACCAGTGTTTTAATTGTTACTGTAGTTGACTTATTAGAATTCTTAAAAGAGGTAGCAGGAATATAAACACCACATACTTCGGGTGAATTAGAAATCACTGAATCATATGTAGTATGAATACCCTTTTTACCAATCTTTTCACTACTTGGCTTTAAATTACTATAGGCAAATCCTTCTCTAATACTTTCTTGACTTAAATATTCTGTGTCAACACCATTATGTATTATCTTCATTTGTCTGAACATTTGATTGGAAGACTTATAACCAAAGAAGTAAACAGGCACCCCAGTAACATCAGTTGTTACATAATTTGTTGCATCTAATTGAGGAATTTGAATTGTTACTTGTTCTGTTATTAATAAAAAGGAGTCATTGATTTGACTTACTTGATGTGTTGGGTGTGTAATTTTAATTGTTGTCTCTGTGTTTTCTCCACTTATAGGCATTGGTTGATCATAGGCATCAGTAGATAATTGTATGAAACTTCTGGTGCCATCATTTGGAGGTATAATATCATTAAGAGCTTTGAAACTATCAAGAATATTACCATAAGTGGGTAAATTCTTTGCTTGTACATTATTTGTTCTGTGCATTTTATATTAAGATAAAAATTTAATTTACAAAGTAAACAAATTAGGCTTTCACAATGTGAAACAAAATTTATTTAATGATTATAAAAGAAAAGAAATATGGCATGGGGTATTTTCAAAAAGATTTTAAATATTCCATTACAAGGAATAAAGAAATACATTAATTATAAAGACAAGAGTACAACAATCAAAGCAGATTTATTAAATGCAGTTTCTGAATACATACCAAAATTGAAAGTAATAGCACCTGCAATTAAGGTTGTTGACAATTTAAGAAAGAAAATTACAGATCCAATAATTAGAGAAATAAATAAGTTGTAAACATGAATTTTTATTTTTATATAAAATGGCTTGGGGTATATTTAATAAAATAGGCAGAGGAATTAAAAAGGGTGTTGACTTTGTTAGTAACACAGTAATGCCAATAGCAAGAAAGGTAATTGATATTGCAAAACCAATATTAGCAGGTACTAAATTTGGTAAAATAGTAGAAAAATCTGATGACATATTAAGTTATGGAGAAGATATTAAAAATAAATATGGGAATATGGTAGGTGCAACTCGTAATGAAATAATGAATAAGAAAGTGCCAGGATTGGACAAGTTTAAAATTTATAATGCTAATAAATTGATGAAACCAGAATTTTCAGAGGAGGATGATGATGATTTTGAATAAACATAAATATGTATGTTCATAAATGAATTTTTATTTTTATTTAAATACATATGAGTATAAAAGTATTAAAAACACTGAACAGTGTAGAAAGTAGAAATTTTGATAACATTGAAGATTTTAACCAGTACTATAATTTACATAAGGAGGAAATTGATGGAATGACAACACAGGCAATAAACAAATATTATAAAATTCCTGGCATGCATCTCACCAAGAGAAAAGGAGAGTTAAAAGCTGTTTGTGTTAGTGAAACAACAAATCCAATAGAAGATTTAAGGCTTCAACTTGATAATGCTAATGAAGAAATCAGAATAATGAAAGCAACAATTAAGAAAATAATAAAGGAGATAAACATATTGAAGGGTGTAGATTTTACACAGTAAAATACTACTTCTAACTTTGTTAGAACAGAAGTTTAATATGTATTAAATGACTTGTAAAGAATATTTAATTATTACATCATGTATTTTAATGGGAATATCTTATTGTTTTTCAGGTGTTATATCATATTTCATTTTTAAAAATTGTGGTTTTGTTGAACAAAAGCCATTTTTCTGCAATGCAGAAAGTGGTGTTTATATTATCAAAAATAATATAATTTATAGTAATATTATATGGTGTCCATTATTAAATATAGTTGTTGTATTCATTGAATTAGCAATATTTAAACTTGTGTTAATTGTGTTAGAGCTTTTCTAATATGTGATAAGTCAACAATTTTTACCTCACTGCTCTTACTGTTTGCATATAAACACTGATCATTTTTAACAGTACTATATAATCTCTTTAACTCTTGATAATCTAATCCTTTTATTGAAGAGTTATTATATATAGTGGCTAACTCTCTTGGGCTAAAACCATTATAAATACATATACTAGTTGCTTGACTTCTGATAGCACTGCTAATTGCATCACCAGTAAATTTCTGTGTACCAAAGAATGTTATAATATTATTGTGTCTATTTTTAGTTATCAGACTTTCAAAATAAGGATCCTTAAATAATTTACTATATGCAATATCATCAAATATTAAAATTGTATGTAATCTTGTATTCTTTTGGTTGTAATCAGGAAATTCTTTTAAGTATAAAGCCTCTAATAAAACATCTTTTTGTTTTAACTTGTGTAATTTTCTGTTGTTAAAAAGTTCATTATACATATTTTTATAATATAATAACCCATTAATTGTTTCCTTAGCTTCATTATGTGAAATTGTAATATATGGAGTTTCTAGTGTTTGTGATAAGTAAATAAAAGTATCATCAGTAATTTTACCATCCCCTGTTATGTATAAAATTAAATGTGGTAATTTTAATCTATCTAGTTTTAAAATCTCTCTCATAAATAATAGAGTTTTACCAGTTCCTTGTTTTCCCACAGCAATATTAACAGAATTATAAAATATTATGCTTTCAGGGTGTATTTCTTTTATTTCTGTTTGATCTCCTTTATCTGATTTCTCACTCAGAGATGTAATTATGTCAGCATCGATTTCTAATGATAACATATTTTAAGTAGTATTAAAAATGGTTCTTGTCGTTCATGATTATAGCAATAGAACAATAAGATTTGAAATTAATAATAAAATATTTTGGAGAGGATTTGTTAGTGAATTTACTGATGATATTGCTATTAAAATATTAAGTATATGTAAATTAGATACAACCAATATATGGAATATTAAATTATGGAAATTATACGAATTATATAATATGTTTATTGATCATAATGATGGTAAAATTTCATTTGATAATGGTATAATAATAGATGAGAAAAATAAAATAAAATATATTTTAGTGTTAGATATTGAGAGTATTATAATTGATAATAATTATTCATGTATTTTATTACTTTATGCACCATATGAGTTAAGTAAAACATTAGAAAATAGATTAATTAAAAGTGACTTAACGATACATTTTATCAGGACTTAAATGATAGTAGAAATAAGAAATATGATAAACCTTTATGGTTTAAATTATGTATATAACGAAAAGTTATTTATTCAATCTGCTATAAGTACTTTTTTATTAAGGAATGGATATGATTACACTAAATTTTTCATTGATGAATATAACAAAGATCCAGTAAAAGCATTAGAATATGATAATGAATTTATTATTGATAAACTAGAATATTTTTTAAAGATATTTGTTATTGATGTAAATTATGCATATAAGTGTTTACTTAAAAGGAGATTAACAAAACCTAAATTTACATATTATGATTATGAATATGGTGCATTTAAATCTAAAATCAATAAATTAAAAAACTTAAAAGATGATGATATTAGTTTTCATACAACTAAAGAAATGTTTTATGAAGCATGTTATGATTACATAAATGATAAATATAAAAAAATGAAAAAATTGAAAAAATTAAAATCTTATAATATATTCTATAATATAATTGAAAATGAATTAAAGAATAGAATTTATTGTGGTACAATTTCATAATCATAATATGTAACAAATTTATTATCTTTTGCTATAAAAGATTTTGGAGTAGTATTTAAAATTATATCATGATGTTTACTATTAGTGAATTGCTTTTGATTTAATTTACTTTTATCTACTTGTATGAATATTTTACTTGGGAATTTATCTTTTAAATTTATTAAGGTTGCACAGTGACAATATGGTGTTTCAAATGTGTTTTCTACCTTTAATACTATTTGTTTATTTTGTGGTAACTCTCTGGCTATCTGGTTTATATATCTGAAGCTCATTTAAGTACTGGTAAAAATTACAATTGATAATTAAAAGTCTGTTTTATTTTCTCTTTATCTTCAGATATTGGCATACACTGATATAATGGTATCAGCTGGGGTTTTTCAATTTCAGGATGAATAAATTTAACTTCTGCATTACCTCCATTATATTTTATAAATCTTGCCAATTTATCAAAAGTTCTCTGTTTCTTTCCTAATCTATTATTCTTATCAGTTACTGATACTTGTAATAATTGATTTGGTTTCAAATTTAATAATCCTTTCATCTTCAAATTTCTTTTTACTTGTAATAATTCTTGTTCTTTCTTACCAATATATTCCCATTCTAAAGTTGGATTATTATGCATTTCTTTAGGTGTGTAACCTGTACTTCTGTTTTTCTTGTTATTATAAAACTTTCTCAATTGTCTCACTTTATCAAAATCATTAAATAAATCATTGATGACATCAACACCCAAAGCATCCCTAAATGTTTTAATCACTCTGTCAACAATTCTATTATGATTAGAATAAGGTGAAGAATTACTATATTTTTCTATATTAAGGTTTAATGCTTTTAAACCACTTTCACCATCAAACTTAATTCCTTTAATTGGTGTTTTTATCTTTTTCATTATATTTTCAATTGCTTGCAATAATTCTTCCTTATTTTTTGTTTCCAACTTGAATATGAAAACATATTTAGTGTTAATACCTATCATAAATAAAATGTAACCTGTAGATTTTTTATTAATGTATTTTAATTGCATTAAATCAACTTCATAATAACCTGGTTCTTTACTAAATGTAGGTTTCTTTAATCCTTTACTATATATCTTTAATTTACCATCTTTAATTTTATTACCAAAAGGATTTTGCAAAATGTTAATTTGTTGTGGTTTCTGTTCTTTTTGTGGTTTCTTCTTTAAGAGTTTTAATAAGTAAGCTGAGTATGAATATCTTTTATTATCAATAATAAAATCATTCTGAGGTCTTGGTATGCTATCAATTAAAATATTTGGAAGTAAATTATCTAATTCTTCCTTATTAAATGTTATGTCTCTGTTTTTAAAATAATTTAAATCATATTCCAAGTATATATTAACAAGTTCCATATTTGTTTTTTCTGCTAACATATCTAAATATAAACCATAAATACCTTTTAATTCATTTGTGTTATTAGTATGTTTAGTAAATAGATTCAATAAAGCAGTATAATTTAATTTTTGTAAATTATCTGTTATTACTTCATTTATTAAATCTCTATATGGTTCTGCTAATTCTTTTAATTCCTTTTTCACTGGACCAGTGATTTTAATAAATTCCAGTGGATTATATAAGTGTAAATATTGTTGGTAATTTTCTAATGGTAAATTATTCTGTATTCTTTCATGTAATATTAACTTAATCTCTTGATCTTTTAATTGTTTTTCCTGTATTTTATTCCTAGGGTGGTGTTCAATTCTATGTCTTTCAATATAAATATCATATGTTTCCTCTGATTCTTCTCTTGTAATCTTATAATTCTTCATAAAATAATTAACAAATTCAGATTTTTTGACTTCTTTTGGCGCTCTTACCAAAGCATTTAAAGCTCTTTCAGCCATTTAATTGTTGTTAAATTATAAAGTCAATAATTCCGGACTAGATAAAAATTTAAATTGAAATCTGATGAAAAAAAGTGCTTGGGTTCTTTACTTATTTTCAAGACTTTTTCAACATTGGAAACTCACGAGTTTCAAAAATGACTTTTTAAATTTTTTCCTTTTTGGCTCCCCTGGGTGACAACTCTATACTACTGACGAGTGTCAAGAGGACGGAAGACTTGAATCGCATTTTTATTACGGTAAAGTAACACGGAGGGTCAAGTTCCGTCCAGGGGAATGAATCCGAGAAAACAGAAGTCTGTCTTGCGAGGAAAAATGAATAGTTTCCGTATCTATTATTGATTAAGGGGTACTTCAGATCAGATTCCTTCCTTGCTTCCTTTTGCCGGTGTCTTTCATTGTCAGCTTCTTCCCTGGCTATCTCTCCTCTTAATATCTTCGCCAGGTGCATTGCATATGTTACTCCTCCATATTGCTTTGGACGTGTCCTCACATACACTGGGGGAATGTTTTTTAAGACTTGTCTTACTCTTGTACTTGATTTGAAATTAGTTTCATTGGTGATCACCTCTCTGTTCTTATCTAAGAACTTAAGATCAGTCTCAATCTGCTGTTCAATAAACTCTTTACTCATCGTCTTTACATGTCGATGAAATATTCTTGAAATACACCTCTCAAAGTGTGGCCGAAGATTGTGATATTGAGAGCAATATATCCACTACTATTTCTGAGGAACCACTTTCCATTGAGAGGAACCTTTCAAATATGGCAGATGGATTGAGAGGATATATAAAAAGAACCGAATAGGTACCTCTCAATAATTGAGAGGGAGATCACTTCACTGGCATACATGTATCCTAACAACACTGACAACACCATAGCATGTATGCCAGTCAAGTCGTTATGATTTTGATTGATTTTGGACACAGTCTCCTGCTTCCAGAGGACCGGCCGGCCAAAAGAAGTAGCCTGTGAAAGGATGATATCGAAAACTAAACGACAGGGGGCCCC
>Ga0074193_1002369_pt1 | contig 17290 bp, 16 predicted proteins | sample EPASupsiteHSE605_FD_64523 | JGI IMG/M metagenome (GOLD analysis project Ga0074193, IMG submission 64523) | Bioremediated contaminated groundwater from EPA Superfund site, New Mexico - Sample HSE6-05 | ecosystem: Environmental > Aquatic > Deep subsurface > Groundwater > Contaminated ... | reverse complement strand
GCGGTGGTGGTGGGGGGCGCGGCCGGGGGGGTCGCCGGGGCCCGCCTCGATCCGGGCGATCATGGACTGGCTGATCCCGGCACGAGCGGCAAGATCCGTCTGCGTCATCGAGAGACTCTCGCGCATAGCCCTGATCTCCGCGGGCGTCGGGATATGCATCTCATTACTCAAGGGAATAGGGACGGATTATGTTTATGCTTCGATCAGAAGAGCGTCCTAGAATGAGTGGGAGGAGTAAGCCCCCAGATGAAACATTTTTTAGCCTCAATTCAACGAATATCTCGGCAATGACCAATATCACCTTCACTCAAGATGATCTTGCCATTTGTGTCGATCAATTGAGTAAAGGGAGACATAAGGCCACTGGTCAAGCCAACGCGCGGTATGCAAACGAGTTTGTATGGCCGATTTCAAACGGAATTATTAATCGAGATATCGTGAATGAGATTCTTGATCGGTTATACGCTCATTACCCATCATACAGCAGCAGGGACAAGGCAAATCTGTTCGTTAAGAACTTCCTTGAATTCCTTGAGGATGAAAAGGGGTACGACCTGAAGAAATATCTGAAGATCGTCAAAGGGTGCAAGCCGAAGAGAACGCGCGCACTAAACAAATTCAATCTCGATGATCATGACATCCTGAATCTCATCAACCACATCAAAGAGAAGCAAGCACATCTCGCAGACCCGCAACAGGCAACCACACAAGCACTGTTCTTAGCCTTCACAGGGATGCGTCAGGAAACATCTGATAGACTCAAAGTGAAGGATATCAAAAATGCCCTTAACCTTACTCCGTCTCCTTCGCTACTCATCAACAGTGAAATCGACAAGACCGATACGGAACATTACGTTCCGCTTCATCCCATTCTGATACCGCTATTAACACAATTAATCACAGATCGAAACGATGAGGAAAAAATCTTCGATTCGATCAGGCTAGCCACATTCCTTAGAAATCATCCAGTGCCCTGCATCGACAAGCAAACGGGGAATTTCATGGTGAAGTTCCTTCGTAAGTTCTTCACCCAAAAATCTGATAAAATTGGGCTTGATAGCGATGTCTCGGATTACATCCAATCTCACAACCTGAATTCGGTCACTTGGAGGTCGTATAAGCATTACACGTACGATGAAATCTATAACAAATACATCACGTCTTGGGGGCCGGTTGTCCTTTGTCCGAATTCGTCGCCATTAACCGAAGTAGACATATTGGCCGATATAGATTTTGATAAATTGTACACCGAACCACCAGCGCCCAAGACAGAAGAATCCCTTCTTAAACAAATAGAATCCTCATTGGATTCAATTAAGATGAACCGTGAATTTATTCGATACCTCAATACTCTAGTACCACCCGATCAACGGTTGAAAGTGGACGAATTCCTCCCAACTGCATCTGTTGTCCGTGAGCGAATCATCATACGACTTGAGACGTATGAAGGCGTCATCGAGACAGAAGAAGACTATAATCGCACATTCCTTGAGCAATTAAGGAAGGAAGCAGATTATTACAATGATTTGATGCTTGACGAAGAAAGAAGATACTATAAATTTAGAGCATCGGTGTGATCGAGATAGTTTTATGAGTTATTAACGGGAGAGCATCCAGTACCACACGGCGTTGGAGTCTTGGGTAAACTTATTGGTACGATTGTCGGGAACTCATCGACATATTCGAGACCTGTATCATCGGTCAAATGAGTGACGAACTGATTTACATTGGCTTCGAATTCTCTCTTTTCATCCCAGAACGAGGTAGTTAATGTTCTGCTCAACACATAACCCCAAGATCCGTCCTCTTTCTTTCTAATCTCACTTGTGAAGTATACACCCACGTCCCCTTCATTTGATGTTTCGTAGGCTCTGACGATTGAGTAGGTCCCAGTATTTCCACCCGAGTGAACAAGCGCAGAACCGTCATAATGCCCATTTACTTGGACGATGTCATATTGATGGTATTTTGGCTCTGGAAGTTTGAGTATGGCAGGTTCTCTTGGGAGAGGATTTATGTTAGTCGTGACTCCCAAACTGTAAGTACTATATCCGGCATCATATATCATTGATTCTTCTACCATCTCCGTTGGTTGTGCTCCAACTAGGGCATACCATCCCCCACCTGAAGGATATTCGTAACCTCTCAGGACTGTGTAAATCCATCCTCCTCCCATGTAAGGTGAAGACTGTTCTCTATACTCAGCACCCATGACAACATAAAAACTATAAAAAGGATTACCTCCACCACCCATTTCGTATAATAAATCGCCCACTTGATGCTTTTGGGGTTCTACGGCCTTTGGTGGAGTTGATGGCGGTTCTACAGCCTTGGGTTGAGATATGGGTGATTTTTCAGCCTTTGGCGGCGATACCGTTACGATTGTTGTTGGGATGGATGTGACATGGACAACAGCCGATCGGCTATCAGATACTGATAATGTGGCTTCCGTCGCCGGGGGATTTGATCCATATCGATATCCCGATGCGGTATAATCAGGTGCCACGGGCTTGGGATTTACTGGACCAGAATCACCACCATACGGGGATAGGGTACCTGCTCTACTGCCTGAGTATGTAATTTTGGGTTGCGTCGACGATACGATTGGCGCTTTAGATGGAATTGGGGTATTTGTTATTTCGGGAACAATGGCAGTGTCTCGATTCGATACTGCTGGCGATCCACTCATAACGGATTGTGCCATTGCAGCAGCCAATAAAACAACAAGAAGAACAGCACCACCGGTGAGGACATATTTCAAAGTGTTATCCGTCGGATTCGCGGTATTAAGAGAAGAAGATCGTGTCCTTTCGGTTGGTTGATCGATTATAATTGGAATACTCGGTCTTGTTGTATTGTATGGGATGGATTTGACAATCGGTTTCTCCTGATTTTCATTCTTGTTTTTACTGTGGCAAAATGGACATATTTTATTGTAAGTTTGATACTCTTTGCCACAAGTGCCGCATTTCATCGATACGTTACCAAACGAATGATGAGGATGGTGATGGGATTAAATTTCCTAATTGTTTTTTTATTGAAAAATTGGATACTATATCTATTCGTGCCAATCACGATTCAGGGAGTTCATCCCTAGTGTATATAGTATAAGTCAAAATTTTACACCAAAATTTTATACGCGGTGACCCTCAGTCGAGGAAGGGGTATACCCCTTAACCCTGACAAAGATCCTGTTCTCTTCATTACCTTTTTTGTCAAGTCTGCTAGTGATTCGCCGAATTTATCGCACTCGTAACTGATTGATCGATACGATCCCAAAAAACGGGTGAGCGATCTCGATTAAAGATTGTTGAACAACCAGGTGACGTCAGCGAAGTCGATGCGACCATTGTTGTTGTAGTCGAAGGCCGCGAGCGGCTCGTTCGCCCCGATCCAAGTCATCTGGTTGAAGAAGAGCACGATATCCGCGAAGTCCTTCCTTCCGTTGCCGTTCACGTCCTCGTATTGCCCGTCGCCGTCGAGGTCTCTGGGGATGTCATTCCCGCCTTGAATTGCAATGGGATTGATCAAGTGTAATGGATAGTAATCGGTGTTTTGAGCGGCAATGATATTGGCTGCATCAGAGAAGCCATCGTGATCGTTATCCGCCACCACCTGCGAAAACCCGGTTCCGTTGGGGTAAGCCCAGTAGTTACCCCCAAGGTTGGGGCCCTTCACGACATTCACTCCCGCAGTTGGTGTGGTGTTCCAGCGGTTCGGGAACAGGACATGATCGATATTCTTCGTGTTGTTCAGATAGTTGTTGACGATCACGTACTCTTTTGCTCCATCAATACCGACACCGTTCCCTTCGATGAAATTATTGACGATTGTGTTTTGCGACGACTTCATGCCGTCAACTGGGAACCATGTGCAAATGCCATAGTAATTATCGGTGATCGTGTTGTTGCTCACGGTCTGATGCCCACTACTTTCGTGGAGGCTGACTCCAATTCCATTCCGGTAGACTCGATTGTCATCGAAATAACAGTTTTGAGAATAGTACTCCGAATCAATGCCAACCTCGTAGTTATCTGTATACTGGGAATCCCTGATGGTCAAATTCGTGGTATAGTCAAAGATGGTTCCGATGAATCCATTAGAAAATTCGCACCCTTCGATTACACCTCCATTCACACGGTTTGCATATACACCTAGTCCAAAGTTATCAACAGTGATGTTGCGGATCACGACGTTGGAGACCGGTTGTGTCACCCCGATTCGTATACCTTTTGCGAGCGGACGGGGATCAGCGCCGCCAGGGTTACTGTTGCTCGGAGGAACATAGCCCGTCCCTGAAATTTTATGGCCGCCCCCTTCAAGGATGATATTCGACCCAGCGATCACGATACAGTCTGTCGAACAATTCGTAACATCGTTTAACAAGTGATATTCCCCCGGATCGCTGATGGTGACGGGAGCGATCACATTCACAGCCGTTCCACAGCCAATACAGGATAAGAGGACGGAAAAACAGATTGCGGCGCCGTCAAGAAAGCGATTATGAGTGAAGATACTCTTGACCATACTCAACCGAGATGGAATACCCTTTTCGAGACGTTATGTATTCCGAATTGACTTTCTTATTGTCTCCCGCTTTCCGAGGGGACTTGCATCTTCGTTACAGCGTAACGAACGCAATCAAGCCGATCAGGGTTGATCAATACAATCTCACCCGTTGTCCATCGATGGTATCTGGGGACCTCTTTCTCCATATCATCGAGTCTCCGTGACCATTTCTCAACTTTGCTGAATGCCATTCTTGCTCCTGATCCACTCGGCTGCTTCAGGCGAGAACATGCCTTGTTTAATGTCTGAGATGAATCCATCCAGACGGTCGAGACGCTTCTCTATGGCATTATATCGCTCATGTTCGATGAACAGTTCAACACACTTCAGAGCCTGTCTTAGAAAGGCAAGACGGGCTTTATTGTATTGGTTATCGTATGGCTCTTCAATCTCCTTAGTAGACTCGGCCAAGAGCGATTGTAATATTGAATCAACGTTCTTTGATGTCAGTTTTGGCAATTCCTTCATGAAACAGTCTCCTTTTATATATTTCCTGAATATTATTTGTTATTTATATATATAAATGAAACCGTATGCAATTGACGGGGATTAACAAAACGAAAAATGAACCCCCTGTTACACATACAAGATGGTATGAGGGTCCATGCTCTGGGATAATGGATATTACGATAAATCAGGCTCCGATTACCAATATAACGGATATTACAGGCATAAAAACTTCTTATTACTTCATTCTCCATATCTTATTCTCTTATATTAACCAACAATGCCAATTCCCCGTTATATTCGTTATATTTCCAAATGGAGTCACATATACCGTTATATTTGGTGTGGATCCGTAATATCTTCAATCGATACGGAAAACCAGAAAAGAAGGGTCATTGAGGACACGCAACGAACTTGTCCAATGGAGCATTCGTTACATCCACAGTCCTGGTTCTCAGCCTTGCACCCTTTACAATGGCAGTCTGATTGCCCGAAGACCCTTTGTATTTTACATGGACACTGTATCTTGAATAATTGCCCAATGCCTTTTTGAAAGCATTGATGCCGAGTGTCCTCTTCACTTTGGCTTCTCTGCAATAGTCGATATATTGACTGTGTATATACTCCAGATTGATGCTCGAATCGTGGATCTCGCTCGTATCGGGATCGGGATCAGCGAAGACGTACCGTTCATCCCGTTCCATTCTCTCCTCAATGAAAGCAAAGACCGGATCAGACTTCATCTTTAACTCATACCGTGTCGCTTCAACATCAGTATCAATGACGCCACTTTCTAGCAGATACGGAACATGGTCAATTGCGATCTTCAACAATGCCTCATGATTCATCGAGTCTGAAAGAAATTCATCCGCGAAGGTTGAATCTTGAGCGAACTGATTCGGGAATTCGATTAGGACAACACGGCGGTTGAATGCATCAGTATCATCATTGATACGCGGAGGAGTGTTACAGCCCCATACACAGACTCCTCTGAAGACGAAATTATATGGCTGTCCATACTTCCGTTGTGCATGGATCGGATCGTTTCCGGTTAATTGTTTGATGATGGCTGTATCGTAAATTGCCTTATCCTCGATATCAGACGCGATGTTTGCGACTTTACCATCCAACTCAGCACTGTTGAACGGTCCGTTGGTGATCGCCTGTGGGGATAGGTGGGAGACGTTTTTCCCCCCAATCGTTGCCTCAATCAAGTTAAGGAAAGTCGATTTCCCGTTATTGCCTGAAAGGTTGTAAATCAGGTATAACCTCTTATGGTGATCCCTCATCACGACGGATGAAAGCATCTGGAGTATCAAACGGAGATCCTCTTCTTTCACCAAGCCTCTGATGTAATCCAGTATTGGCCTGATATCGGCATCAGGATTGTAATTGGTTGGATACTTGTAAGTAAAACCGTGAAGGGGAGAGTATGGCTCTAGTTGTTTCGTTCTGATGTTGTAAGCGCCATTATTGCACGGTATCAAGTCTGAGCGACGATTGAACGGATCTTCCGAGCATCGATTTGTATCCATTATCCTCTTCATTACATCAGTGACAATGGGTCCAATCGGTTTGCTCTTCGCATAGCCACATGCGTCAAGACCAAGTTTGATAGTTGACTCAATGTCGCGGTTATTCTCTCTGTAGATACCTTCGTTATTGTCATAGATGAAGCATCGATCTCGAACATTCAGGACAGCAAATCTCTTGATACAGTAATTTGCGATGTTCGAATAATGGACAATCCAACTACCACCTCCCTTTTCAGTTTTTGTATAAGATGCAAATGTAAGGAGGGGATTTTTCCAATAAGGATCGGACTCATCACCATCTTCCTGATTCTTATTCAACCACTGCCGACGCCGTATTTCCCCATCGGGTGCGAATGTTCCATATGTGTTAGATAAATGGGTGTATATTTCACCAGAATGTGAAAAATTATCAGATATATTTATATTGTTATAAATAGAATAATTATTGTCAAATAGTTCTGCATTCATTTTTCAATTCCTCCGCAAATTGCACGCCAGTCCAAATTTCGTGCAACGGAAACAATCTTCTTCGACTTCGAGATGGCGACACGTGATCGAACAATTCCCTGTTGGATCTCCGGGCTCCGGGCATTTTGGAAGACAATAATTCAACGCGAAATTCCTTCCACGACATGATTTTCCATCCCAGTTACATTTGGGTGGGACGGGAGGTCGAGGAATTATCATCTACTCACCACCAAATTGTTCTCCTTGATAAATCGATCAATTTCTGATCGATAGATACCACGTCGATGTGGTGATGTTTTCACAGCCGATATCTTGCCAGAACGAATCCAACCGTCCACAGCATAACGAGATACATCAAAGATTTTTGCAGTCTCGTTAATGTTCACAATTATATCTTTCATAATAATATATTTGTTTTACAACTATTTAAACATAATCTGCAATGAATACGAATCACTCAATATATGGAGTTACTACTATTTGGGACTACGAGCTTGTATTTTTGTAACACTTGATGTTACAAACCGTCACCATTCCTGTTTTGAGCCCATATCGGACTTTTCCACCTGGGACTTCTATAGTAGAACTCTAACATTTTAAATACTATGTACACTAACAGAGAGATGAGGATGAGGTAAGATGACAGCACTGGTTTGCAACGGTCAAAGGGTATTGACGCCTGATGAAGTGACGGCCATTCAGAACGTGATTACCAAGCCATCTGCCCGTGCTCTCTTCGATCTCATGCTCTTTACCGGACTCAGACTGTCCGAGGTCAAGCAGATCGTTAATAACCCGGCCATTTTCGATGAGAAGCGTAAGATCATCACGATCACATCTTCGAAGAAGGAAGCAACGCAGAAAACCCGGAACGTTCACCTGTGCGATAACGGAATAACGGCTGTAAGGTCATTCCTTGCGAACCCCAAGATCCCTTCATCCCCTTCGGCCTGGCAGATGAACTTGATCAGATGGTGCCGGTCTGCTCGAATAGAACCCTTAGCAGGTAAAGATCTGACAGACAAGGGGAACATCTATGGTATCACGGTTAGGACGACTCGTAAGACCCTAGAATCATGGTTATTGACTGCTTACCCTGATCGATCTGTCAATATTGCATTATCACAGGGTCACACAGTACTTGTTCAATTGCAGCATTATCTCAACTTATCATATACACAACAAGAAATTGGATTAATAAAGGGGATGGTAGATGGTTGGGTTTAGAGAAGTGCTCTATTGGTTCAAATCATGGACCTCGTCTAAAAAAATGTCCCCTACTCCTGGTATCATGAGATTTCCTATACTATAAGAGATTTCAGTAATTGAGCAGGAAGTTGTGATTTCCTTACCAAAAGAATCTGTAATAATCATCTTTGCTTTTATCTTTCCGCCGTTAGGATCAATCTTTAAATCCCTATTGCTTATAAACTCAATAATATAACAAGAAAAACCTCGTTTGATTTCACCAGATTGTAGTAATAATCCTTCTTTTTTATCCCCCATACCAAGAGGAGTGAATTTTTTCATTATTCCGGCTTCTGAAAATGCAAATTGAATACTAGGTACTGTCACCGGCAATAGCCGAACTTTCTTATCACCAATTATTACTTGAAGTTCCCAAGAAAGTAGGGATGTTGACCGACTCCCTCTGTTAATTATTGTGATATATGTTATGAAGCAATACCTCCGGATTGCCAGACCATTGGTTTCCAGAGTTGGCATTACGAAGAAGTAATTATTCTCAGGATTTTCACTTAATTTTGGGTTTAGGACGATATTTGGACGATTCTTTAAAAAATTAAAAACAAGTATTAAGCCATTTACAATGCTTAAAAGAAGGGCGGAACTGTTCAAAATAATCATTGGATCCATTTAAAGCAATTAGGATTAGTTTGCATATAAATGATAATACCGAATATTTCCTAGCGTTTATCCGAATCACTGCATGAAAGGGAAATATGCAAATCCCAAAGATCCATCGGATTTTCTTTAAAATAAATAAAGAACAATTCGTGTCATTTTATCATGATGCTGAAATTCACCGATGAATTTTCGATAAGGGAACAAAAATTGTTTGCAGATGAAAGATCATTGCCCAAGGCATGATTCAAGGAAATCTCTGCACCAATATAGAAAACAATTAGGATCAATGCAAGTAATATTATGAGCACTAACATTATAAAAGAGAACCTATCAGATTTTTCCTCTAGGGATATCCCGTTATCAATTCGAACGATAATCGAGGATAGTAGTCTTTTCGACATCTTTTTTTGTAAATCCTTTTTGACTTCCCCAATTTCCACACCTGAAGGATTACATCGATATTTATGGTCTAAATAGATTATATATTCATATACTTTTATCAAATCCTGGAAATGTTCAAAGTTTATCGAAAATACATCAACATTATCCTTCCGATAAATTCCCCATTCTGGGTAGAGGTAAGAAATGGTTTTGTTATCATCTTTGTCGTCTAAAATTGTTCGTATCCTTGAAATCTCGTTCTTAACTACCTTAAAAATTGAAATTCTTTTCCTCACTTCTTGGCGATTATTAAATGCAATATTCCAAGCAACAGTAATAAGTACTGTAAGGATTGCCGCGAGTAAAGGGATATATGACAATTCCATTTGAGATAATAATCAGTTCAAATGTTTATTGATTTTCTTTCACCTGATAACTAGCATAATCATTCCTTTCTGACTCCGCCAAAGGACTTTTTTTGAAGAACAGGCAGGGCAATGAAGCACTATGCACCTTGAGACAGTATCAGAATCCATAGTCATGCAGTCGAAGAAGAGGCAAACAGATGGTGGAAATAACGAATCTCCCCTATCTCAGTTCAGTTTTTTCCACAAAGACATAGGAGAGGATACCTTAAGGATTAGTTCTGCTTAGAATCAACCTATACTCGTCGGAAATCGCTTCATTTATCGAGCCGTCGGGTATCAAGTGATTAATAATAATATTATCGCCACGGCCAATAACACCAAAATCACCATCAGGATCATCTTAGGGTCGATTGATTTGCTGGACGGTTTGGCCATCCCGTGCATTGGAGACTGAGAGTACCCAGAAGTGCCCCTCATCACGGGAGCATAACTTCCACTCCAGTCGTTTCCGTGACTCACTTTCACCTGTCCATTACCCAATCGGGTGAAGTCGACAGAATGAGGCGAGGGAGTGTTCTGCCAAACTGCTTCTCCAATGCAATTATGGCTGCATGGCAACCTATGGTCACCACAATAGTATCCCCCACAGTATCGACAATGAAACGGGTTTACCGTGCGCTTCCCACAATGCTCACAACCATCCATAGATAAAGATACAGAAGAACTAACGAAGAAAGTTTGTATTTATAAAAATCTCACAAAGAGTTATGACTCTCATTGAAATATCACCTAATTCAGATGCAAAAATTATTCAATATGTTTCCAATGCCATCGGTTTATTCGATACCGGAACGGCAAATATCAGTGGCTTTCGAATTCATGAATTCAACTTAATTCTTTATGGTTTATCCAATATTGTTAAGAGAATCGGGCCATATACGTTCGAACCTCAGAAACAAGACATCATTTGGAAAGCAATCAGTAAAATTGCCCAAGGTGGCCAGAGTATCACGAGAGAAATTATTGAAAAAGCACTAGAAGATGTATATAACTTAGATATTAACATTCAAACACATGATTATTATTGTATAACATACCTCAATATCTCTAGAAAGTCGTTTAGAAAGCGAATAATTAAAATTGGACCAAATGCAATATATATAAAGGGATATAATTATATAAAAAAATTTTTCGGAGAGCCAAATCCAACAAGTACTGAATTTGATATCGAAAAAACCCATCGATACCTTGACGAATATTCCTTTAAAGAAGAATTCGATAAGAACTGTCCTGTCGATAGTACATTTTTAATAACTAAAATATCTGGCACTACACCTTTCTCGGCAGGTAATGCGTTTGTTAGACTTATCAATGAATATTTGGCTATACTTAACTACAAATATCAAATTGGAAGGATTGGTTACCACTTTGGGAAACCGCCAGAACCCGTGAATTTTGTATCAGCGCCAAATGCTTTCTTTATATTCTCTGATTCGATGCAGCCTCTAGAGCATATGAAAAACAGTGAAACAGACGATGAACCTTGTATAAACTTACAGAATATTGATAGGCCAAATTTTGTCAGGGATGTAGATAAACTAATTCGGCAACTTAATCAAAAAGAGCCTGAATTACGGTCACATTTGCTCTCATGCCTACAGACATATAACGATTCATTAGAGAATTATGATATACCATTTATTTCGTCATTTAAATTATGGCAAGTTATGGAGTTATTATCGCTAAAGGAATATGAATCTAGAAATCGTGGTAATATTACAGGATTTAGATCAGTATCATTAACGGGTGTTTGTAATCGGATGCTCTTGTTATTAAAAATACAACCCCCTTGTTTGGAAGAAGACATTCTGCTTCACTTTAAGGATAGGAGGAATTTGGGAGTCCATGAGAACTATACCTTAAGTCACTCTGAAACTGATTTTAATATGGTTAAAGATATTGTTGATGGTGCGTTAGATGGAATAATATTCGGGGAAATACAAACAATGGGTGAGTTGGTTTCGTTTTATCGAAGATAAAGGAAATTTGTTGGACCATAACCTCGATTTGATATTTCGCCAATATTCCCCAAAGGACCGATCCATTCGCTCATTTATCCTTACTATTATGTTGGGATCCAACGATGGAGCAGTATGCATCTTGATTCAGTACTTCAATTCCGCAAGTTGGAGCCCAAGAGGAAGTATCGTTACACTTACCTAAGATTCGACAGAGGCCAACACAACGATCTCATCGACAAGCGCGCGGCAGTCTACAACCTCGATGGCGCTTTTCTTATCGTCCCCATAAACGAATCGGTTTATACTTCTGAATCAGAGAAAGAATGTTTGCGCGCGGTCAGTCTGCAAATTGAAAGGCACCTCGGAGTACATACCGAAGATCTAGATAAACTGGAGCAAGAATCGGAGTTGGATCAAGAAAGGACGAGCGTTAAGCTTCGATCAGAAGAGCGTCCAAGAATGAGTGGGAGGAGTAAGCCCCCTTCTGTTCTGTGCGGCATTCGGCTATCGCGTCAAACCCGGGCCGGGACCGGACTCCCGACGAGCCCTGTTCTGACTTGCACCCGCAGGGATTCACCGTTTCAACGTCACCCGCGCATCGACGCTCGACGAGTCTCCGCCTCGAAGGACGGCGCTCGCCCCGAAGGGCTCGATCGTCTCATTGCTCCGCGCGGGGCGTACCGTTTCTGTGCCATTGCCATGACTCTCGCCATCCGCACGTAAATGCGGCTGCGTGTCCGGTGGGTGGGGGGACTTTCCTCAGCGGCGCATCAGCGCCACCGTCGGCCGCACTCTCCCTCTCGCGTAGTACTACTGAGGGGGACGCAATAAAGGTTCGTCTCGTGTACCTGCCGCGTTCCTTCGTTATCCGGTCTTCACGGTCTGAATGAAGGCCGAGTCGACCTCAGATTTCAGATCATTCCAGCACCTTCATTATTGTCGAGGACCAGATCGTGATCAATGATCCCCCTCCTGCTCGATCTTTCCGACCAGCGGGTCCTGATCGTGGGCGGGGGGGAGGTAGCGGCCCGTAAGGCAGCATACTTCGCGCCCGAGGCAGAGGTCACGGTCGTCTCGAGGTCGTTCCACCCGTCCATGCCCGGGGGCGTCCGCCGTGTCGAGAGCGATCTCTCCGAGTTGAGCGATCCGGCGCTTCGGCTGCTCTGCGAGGGGGCCTTTCTCGTGATAGCGGCCACCTCCGATACGGCCCTGAACGATCGGATCGTTCGGGCCGCAGCGGCAGCGGGCGCCCATTCCAACAGCGCCTCGGGCACGCCCGGCGACGTGCAGCTCCCGGCGGTCTCCCGCGGCGACCGCTACGTGATCGCGGTCTCGACCGGAGGCGAGAGCCCGGGTGTGGCCCGATTTCTTCGCGAGGCGATCGAGGCGCGCTTTCCCGCGCTCGACCGGATGATCGAACTCCAGGGCCGGCTTCGGAGCGAGCTCCTGGTTCGGTGCGGGGATCAGCGGGAGCGGTCGGCCGTGCTCCGGCGCGTACTCGAGGACGGAGAGGTCTGGGACGCCCTCGGCCGAGGGGACGGGCAGGCGTGGCGGCTGGTGGAGGGGAGATATCTCCATGCCTGAGCCGCTCCTCCCCCCGCTCGCGGTCGGCGGCCTCGTGCATCACCGGGCCGGCGTGGACGCCCTCGAGGCCTTCCGGTTCCCCGACGAGGCGGAGGCGCTCGCGGCTGCCGGACAGCGGTTCGGGGGAGCCCTTCTCCTGCAGACCTGCAACCGGGTCGAGCTCCTCGTGCCGGGGACCGGCCCCGAACTCGAGACGTTCCTCTCGGACTCCGGCCGCTCCGGCTTCTCGCTCGCCGAGGGAAGCGAGGCGGTCCGTCACCTGCTCGAGGTCGCCTGCGGGATCGATTCGATGATCATGGGCGAGGACCAGATCCTCGGGCAGCTTCGGGGGGCCCTGGTGCTGAGCCGCGAGGCGGGGGTCCTGAGCCCGCTCCTCGAGGAGTGCGTGAATACCGCCGTTCACCTGGGCGTCGAGGCGAGGCAGCGGACCGAGATCAACCGGGGGGCGGTCTCGATCGGTTCGGCCGCGGTGCAGCTCGCCGAGGATCTGCTCGGGTCGCTCGGCGGCCGGCACATCCTCGTGATCGGCTCCGGCGAGATGGGGATGCTCGTGACCCAGGCGCTCGCTGCCCGCGAACTGACCGCGATCTATGTCGCGAACCGGACGCATGGGCGGGCGATCGAGCTCGCGCGAAAGATCGGGGGGAAGGCGGTCCACCTCGACGAGCTCCGTCGGTACCTGATCCTCTCGGACGTCGTGATCTCGTGCACCTCGGCTCCCCACCCGGTGCTGAAGGTCGAAGAGCTCAAGGAGGTGATGAAGGGGCGGTGCTGGCCCCTCGAGGGAGAGCCGCGACCCCTGATCCTGATCGACATCGCGCAACCCCGCGACGTCGAGGAGGGGGCGGAGCGGGTGGCCGGCATCCACCTCTGCACCATCGACAGCCTCCGCCTGATCAGCGAACAGAACATGGAGACGCGGCGGGGCGAGGCCGACAGGGTCCGGGCGCTGATCGACGAGGAGCTCGGCAGGTGCGTGCGCCTCCTCAACCGAAAGGCGGCCGATGCCCCGCTGGCCAGCCTCCATACCTGGGCCGAACGGGTGCGGGAGCGTGAGCGCGATCGGGCGCTCAAACGGCTCGGACAGGCGGACTCCCACACCCTCGAGGTCGTCGACGATCTCTCGAGGGTCCTCGCCGGTCGCCTCCTCGCCGATGCCACCCTCGCCGTGCGCCGGGCTGCGGAGGCCGGACGGCTCGACGAGGCCGACCGCCTGGTCGGGGCGATCACCGGCCTCTCACCCCCCGTACCGCCTTCGGAGCCCCTTTCCGATGAGATCATGACCCCTACTGGAGACGATGCATGTATCCCCAAAAGCGCATGAGGAGACTTCGGCGGCGGCGAGTGCTGCCGCTCTTCACGGAAACCCACCTCAGGACCGACCAGCTGATCGCTCCGCTCTTCGTCGACGAGGGCGCCTCGGGACCAACCCCGATCGCGTCGATGCCCGGGCAGTACAGGTATCCGATCGAGGGGGTCGCTGCCGTCGCCACCCGCCTGGCCCAGGCCGGCATCCGTTCCGTCCTCCTCTTCGGCATCCCCACGACCAAGGACGCGGCCGCAACCGCTGCCTGGGACCACGACGGCGTCGTGCAGCAGGCGGTCCGCCGGATCCGGGCCTCGGTCCCCGGACTCGTCATCATCACGGATGTCTGCGCCTGCGAGTACACGGAGACGGGCCAGTGCGGCATCGTGGGCGAGTGTGCCGACGGGGGGCCCGACCTCCTGAACGACCCGTCGCTCGCACTGATGCAGCGGATCGCGGTCAGCCATGCCCGTGCCGGGGCCGACATCGTGGCGCCCTCCTGCATGCTCGACGGAATGGTCCGAGCAATCCGTGAGGGCCTCGACGATGCCGGGTTCGAGGAGACCCTGATCATGTCCTACTCGTCGAAGTTCGCCTCGGCCCTCTACGGCCCGTTCCGCGAGGCGGCCGATTCGGGCTGCCAGTGCGGCGACCGGACGACCTACCAGATCAGCCCCGCGAACAGGCGCGAGGCGCTCGCCGAGTCGCGGCTCGACGCGGAGGAAGGAGCGGACGTCCTCATGGTCAAGCCGGCCGGGCCGTACCTCGATGTGCTCGTCGATGTGCGGGAGCTCGGTCTCCCCGTCGCCGCATATCAGGTCTCGGGGGAGTACGCGATGATCCGGGCGGCTGCGGCGAACGGCTGGCTCGACGAGCGCGCGGCGGCGCTCGAGAGCCTGCTCGCGATCCGGCGCGCCGGCGCGGACATGATCATCACCTACTACGCAGAGGACGCGGCGCGCTGGCTCGCGGAGGGAGCATGAAGAGCGCAGACCTCTTCCGCGAGGCGACCGGGCTGATGCCGGGCGGGGTGTCGAGCCCGGTCAGGGCGATCGCGCCGTACCCCTTCTATACGGCGTCCGCCGACGGGGCGTACCTCGAGACCGTCGACGGCATCCGGCTGCTCGACTGCTGCCTGGGTTACGGCCCCCTGATCCTCGGGCACGCCCCAGGGGTCGTGCGGGCGGCCGTGGAGGCGCAGCTCGCCAGGGGCTGGCTGTACGGCACCCCGACCCCGGCAGAGCTGGACCTCGCCCGTGAGATCATCGCGGACCATCCCTCGGTCGAGCAGGTCCGCTTCGTCTCGAGCGGGTCGGAGGCGACCATGGCCGCCATCCGCCTCGCCCGCGGGTATACGGGCCGGACAGGGCTCGTCAAGGTCGAGGGCGGGTTCCACGGAGCCCACGACGGGGTGCTGGTAAAGGCGGGATCCGGAGCGACCACCCTCGGGATCCCGGACTCGGCCGGTGTCCTGCCCGGGGTCGCGGCCCGGACCCTCCAGGTCCCGTACAACGATGCGGAGGCCCTCGAGACCGTCCTCTCGGCCGATGACGACGTGGCCGCGTTCATCATCGAGCCCGTGCTCGGGAACATCGGCCCCATCCTTCCCGACGAGGGGTACCTCGAGGACGTGCGCGAGATCACGCGGGCCCACGACGTGCTCCTGATCTTCGACGAGGTGATCACCGGGTACCGTCTCGGTATCGGCGGCGCTCAGGTCAGGTACGGGGTGACCCCCGACCTGACGACCCTCGGCAAGGTCGTGGGAGGCGGCCTCCCGATCGGGGTCTTCGGCGGCCGAGCGGAGATCATGAAGCTCGTCGCCCCGGCCGGCCCGGTGTACCAGGCCGGGACATTCTCGGGCAACCCGCTCTCGCTCGCGGCGGGGCTCGCGGCCGTCCGCTGGCTCAAAGGGCACCGCGAGGTCTACGACTCCTTCGAAGAGGCGACGCGGGCGCTCGCCGAGTCGGTCGACCCCCGTGTCGGCTCGTTCGTCCGGTGCGGCTCGCTCTTCAAGCACTTCTTCCGGAGCGACCCCCCGGCGAACTATGCGGAGGCGAAACAGTCCGACACGGTCGCGTTCCGCCGCTTCTGGGAGCGGATGCTGATGCAGGGAGTATTCCTGCCTCCCTCGCAGTTCGAGACGAACTTCCTCTCGACGGCCCACGGCGAGGACGAGATGAAGAAGCTGGAGGCGGCATACCGGACATGCCTCTCGTAATCGGGACGCGGGGCTCGGCACTCGCCCTCGCACAGGCCGAACGGGTCCGGCGCCTCCTGGGCGAAGCCGGCCTCGAATCCGAGCTGCGTCTGATCGCAACCATCGGCGACACGGTCACGAGCGTGCCGCTCCACGAGATCGGCGGCCAGGGAGTCTTCGTCCGGGCGCTGGACGAAGCGCTCCTCCGTGGCGAGTGCGACTGCGCGGTCCACTCGATGAAGGACATCCCGGCCGCGCGCCCTCCTGGGGTCACGACCGCGGCCGTGCTCAGGCGCGACTCGCCGGCCGATTTTCTGGCAACCGATATCGAGGCCCCGCACGTGATCGGCTCCTCATCCACCCGCCGCCGGGCCCAGCTCCTCCGCCACGATCCGGGCTGTGATGTCCGGGCGCTTCGCGGAAACGTCGACACCCGCCTCCGGCGGCTGGCCGAGGGGGAGTACGAGGGGATCCTGCTCGCCGAGGCGGGTCTCGAGCGGCTCGGGCTCCAGGGCGGGGGGCGGGGGGGCCCGCCCCCGGAGGCG
>Ga0074193_1002367_pt1 | contig 17333 bp, 16 predicted proteins | sample EPASupsiteHSE605_FD_64523 | JGI IMG/M metagenome (GOLD analysis project Ga0074193, IMG submission 64523) | Bioremediated contaminated groundwater from EPA Superfund site, New Mexico - Sample HSE6-05 | ecosystem: Environmental > Aquatic > Deep subsurface > Groundwater > Contaminated ... | reverse complement strand
CTTTACCCGGCCAACCGAGCCGCTAAACTCGATCCCATCGATGCCTTGCGCTACGAATAATATCAATCGCATTTCTAAGTTAAAAATTGCCATTGCGGTTATTGTTCCTTTATCTTGCAGTTTTTGAAGGAACGTGTTAGATTCAGGTATAAGCTGTTTAGGAACTGGCCAATTGATCATTTTGGAGCTTTGGCAAACTAGAATTAGGAATTACGAACTAGGGAGTTTTTCGTTATGAAGAACTTCTTTTTTTATTAAACTTATCTCTGTAGAAACACCGAAAAACCAGAAAATTTGACGATCAGTCGGCGTTACACAAAGTTTTAGATTTGAAAGACACCCTTTCTGCCGAAAAATGTTTAAATATAGTGTATAATAGTGCTAAATATATAGAAATTTGCTGATGGTCTGTCATTTTCAGTGATTACTGGTCATGCGAATAAAAATGTGCAAGTGATAAGGAGAAAATGGATAAATGGATAAATTTACTGGTTGGAATCGGTGGCTCAGTGAGCATATGTTTTTTATAGTTTTGTCAGCGTTATTCATGGGTTTCCTATGGTCGCCCGGTCCTAATGCCAAGTTTAATACTATACTTGTCATCCTATTTTCTTACATGACTTTTATGACCGCTCTCGGCACCAGCATGGGTGATTTTATCCGCATACTTAATAAACCCCAAATGCCGCTTTGGTCCTTATTTCTTATTCATATTGTTGCTCCTGCTATAGCATGGGCGGTTGGTTGGATATTTTACCCGGATAATTTTGCAATGCGCTTAGGATTTTTAATTACTGCGTCAATTCCCGTTGGAGTTACTTCTATTATGTGGACATCTATTATCAACGGAGATGTTGCGCTGGGAACGCTGGTGGTTACACTTGATACTTTTATTGTACCCGTATGGCTTCCGGCTTTTTTCAAGTTGATTGTTGGACAAGCAGTACACATCGATTTTTGGCATATGGCCTTACAGCTTCTCATCATGGTTACGGGTCCTAGTCTGATCGGAATGCTAATACATGATATAACTCGGGGTAAGCTTACCGGGTTTGCAAAGTCCGTTGGAGGGCTTACAGCAAAGTTTGCTATGTTTGGAGTCATTTTTATTAATGCGGCTGTAGTCGGGCCAGATATTCATTGGGATATCTCTCTCTTGAAAATGCTGTTTGCTGTACTTCTTTTGGCTATTTGTGGATTTGCACTAGGGTATTTTGGAAGTAAAATCTACCGGAAACCTGATCCTGCAACGACCGGAGCTATGATTTATCATGTTGGGATGCGTAATATCAGTTTTGGTTCTGTCATAGCTGTAACCTATTTTGCCCCGGACGTGGCCATACCGGTCACCCTTGGCATACTCTTTCAACAACCCTTGGCTGCCACTATCGGATATTATTGGTCACGAATTGACACTCCCCGCAGATGAACCCGGGGGATTCTTAGGTGATTAAACGAGAGTTCGTTTCCGACAATCGAGTATGACCTGTTTCTCATCAAGCAGCTTATTAGCTTGGGCCAAAAAATTCGTCTAGATTTTCAGTTATTGAAAATCTAGACGAATTTTCGTTTTGGGAAGCTGTATTGAATAACTATTAGATTACTTGAATCGAGAAATTGCCTTCTCAATAGAATCCTTCAGCTCATTCCACGATTTTTCGGTGCCCTCTTTAACATCTTCCCAGCCAAGTCCACTGTTTTCTTTGAGCTGTTCGTATTTAGCCATGAACTCATCTCTTTTTCTTTCCAGGTTATCTACTTGGTTAAGATACTCTAATTTCAAATCTGCTTTGGCCAAAGTGATCTCAGCTTTCAACTTACTCAATTTTGCATTATATTGTGCTAGGTTAGCCTCAATCTTGTCCAAATAAACTTTGCGTTTTTCCACTATAATTCCTCCCCCGTTCTTTCTATCCTAATCAAAGATCGTTACATTCCCATTGCTAATTCTCACAGTTGTGCCCTCTACAAAAAGAATACCATCTCTAGCATTCTTTAACAAGATATATCTTTTACTGGATATTTAACCAACTTTCATAAAGAATTGCACCTTCATAGGTTCCTTCTGGGAGATACGCAACAACAAGTTTAGCCGAGTACTTACTTGAACCTAAGAATTCCGCTATAATGAGAAGGAGGTACAAACTTCAGATGTTCGAGAGTAATTCAAAAAACAAACAAAATGATAGAATAGAAAGAAGAGGATAGTTTGATAAGATATGTTTTAGCGGCTTTGCTTATAGTTTTTTCCATTGTGATTCAAAATTGGATACTCCGTTATTTTGAATATCAATGTGGTAAGTGCGAAGAGAAATTCACTCTGCCCATATTAAAAGCCATTTTATCGGTTCATTTTATGGGGAAAAAATATGTAAAATGCCCCGAGTGTGGAAAATGGGGTTGGGTAAGTTTGGTGCCAAAGGGATAGAATGGATATAGACTTTATCGAATTAAGAGAAGGTTATGGTGGCAAGCATTGAAACAAATGATGCATAGGATAATTAGACTCTTCATAGGCGTTTTTTTGTATGCGGTAGGTATAGTTTTAACAATTAATGCGAACTTGGGTCTTGCGCCGTGGGATGTTTTTCATCAGGGATTGACACATCTTATTAGTATTACTATGGGTCAAGCAAGTATAGCGGTAGGTATAATTCTAGTAATATTCAATTCTGTCTTGGGAGAGAGATTAGGGTGGGGAACCCTATGCAATATGTTGTTTATTGGATTATTTATCGATTTGATTATGCTTAATCACTTGATCCCAATATGTAAAGGGGTTATACCAGGTACAATCATGATGGTATTGGGAATGACATTTATTGGAGTTGCTAGTTATTTCTATATTGGAGCGGGACTTGGATCTGGTCCGAGGGATGGTTTAATGATTGCCATAACGAAAAAGACAAGTAAGTCAGTTAGGTTCGTGCGAAATGGTATCGAGTTAACTGCGCTAGTTGTAGGGTATATATTGGGTGGCTACGCAGGAGTAGGCACCTTGATTATGGCAGTAACCTTAGGATATATTATTCAGTTTGTCTTTAAAATTTTGAGATTTGATGTGAGTAGTATCAAGCATAGGTTTATTGATGAGGATGTTAAAAACCTGAAAGAAAAGCTAGTGAATTCGTTTAGCTAAATTTAGCGGTATTCGCAGAATTGAAGAAACAGGAAGTATAAGAGCAGGTTATGGTTTTGAAACGACAAAATGGCTACAATGAGAATATGGATATTTGGATAAACTTGCGAAAAATAATACATGTTGATATGGATGCCTTTTATGCTTCTGTAGAGCAAAGAGACGATCCTTCGTTAATGGGAAAGCCAGTAGTTGTTGGAGGTAAACCGAACAGCCGTGGTGTTGTTTCCGCTTCTTCTTATGAAGCCCGTAAATTTGGAATATACTCGGCTATGCCTATAGCGGAGGCTCATTGGCGTTGTCCAAATGCGATCTTTTTGCCTGTCAACATGCGTAAATATCAAGGAGTGTCTTCACAAATCCGGCAGATATTTTTGACTTATACTCCCATTGTAGAGCCGCTGTCATTAGATGAAGCATTTTTAGACGTAACAGGGTCTACAACCCTATTTGGTTCTGCTGATTCGATTGCTTCTACCATTAAACAGCGTATCAAACAGGAGTTAAACTTGACAGCATCAGTGGGTTTGGCAAGCAACAAGTTTCTGGCAAAACTAGCTTCGGATTTAAAAAAACCAGATGGTTTTGTTGTTGTCCAGCCAGATAGGATTCAGGAATTTCTCGACCCATTGTCAGTAGAAAGGCTTTGGGGTGTGGGTAAAAAAACGGCTGCACAGTTGCATAAGCTTAATATCAAAACAGTTAGGGATATACGTCACTTACAGAAGGGACAATTAACGCAGCTATTTGGCGTTTTAGGAGCTCAGCTTTATCTATTAGCCCAAGGTATTGATGACCGACCGGTGGAAAGCGGCAAGATAGTTAAATCTATTGGTCATGAAACAACATTTGTTAACGATATAACAGATCGGGATTTGTTGGAGACGGCGTTATTGAAGCTATCTATTGACGTGGGCCGGAGAATGCGTAAGGAAGGCCTTAAAGGAAAAACAGTCACCCTGAAAGTTCGTTATAACGACTTTCGAAGTGTATCTCGTTCTCATACCTTGCTACAGGCAATTGATCTTGATGATGTTATTTATCGAGAAGCCCGTAATTTGTTAAGCGAGGTATCGCTTAAGCAACCAATCAGGTTGATTGGTGTAACAGTGAATAATCTGACCGATCAGTCAGAAAGTCAACTTTCTTTGTTTTCTGAGACGCAACAAGGTAATGAAATTCTCACGAAGGTTATTGATCTAGTTAATGATAAATACGGCGAGAAGAGTATAACAAGAGCTCGATTGTTAGACCGATAGAGTAATGACGTTCTACAAACGTACATAAAATTGATTAATGAACTTTTATTGTTATTCTATAATCTTCGACAATTTTATTTTTTTTGGTTATCTTAGGAGGAAATTAAGCGAAAACGCGGAAAGTATCTTTAGTTAAAGCAGAAGCATGTGAAATACGGGGGTGACCTGTTATGGACTATTTTACGGGTGAAATGGTTGAGACTCAATTTGCACCTGCAGTACGTTTAACTGATGAAATAATTTTTAGACAAGCAGAACATATTAGACAACAAAAACTAATTCCAGACCTTTTTAATATTATTCCTTATATCGTAATTGTTTTGAACAAAGAAAGGCAAATAATCTATTCTAATAATAGTTTGTTTGAGGCCTTGGGGATTGAGTCTCAAGAAAAATTATTAGGACTTCGACCGGGAGAGGCACTAGATTGTGTTTATTCGCGCAAGACGCAGGGGGGGTGTGGAACGACTGAATCCTGCAGTGTTTGTGGAGCTGTTCTTGCGATCCTGGAATCACAAAAGACAAAAGCCCCTGTAACAAAGGAATGTTTGCTTACAACAAAAAGTAAGAGCGGTGCGAAGTGCTTTGAACTGTCGGTTTATGCAGCTCCTGCTGGAGTTATCGATGATGAGTATACGCTATTCATTGTAAGGGATATTAGCGAGGAAAAGAGACGACAAGTGTTTGAAAAGATATTTTTTCACGACCTTCTGAACACGTCAGGGGCACTAAAAGGGTTTATGCAGATCATGAGAGATTCGATTAACTTAAATGAAGTTCAGGAATTATCGACGTATGCGGATGAAGCAGTAGATATTCTGATCGACGAAATCAATAGCCAACGGGATTTGATTGCCGCGGAAAATGGAGAGCTTAAGCTGAATGTGTCGAGTTTTTCGGCAAAAGACTTGATCACAAAGTTAGTTGAGTTTTATCAAAATAATGACACCGCGTTCTGTCCCATACAAATTAAATGTGAAGAAGATCTCATCATAACCAGTGATATTGTGTTAGTTAGACGTATTGTTAACAATATGTTAAAAAACGCGGTTGAAGCCTCCAGGAAGGATACTGTAAGCATATCGGTCCAAAAGAAGGACAACAATATTGAATTCAGTGTCCATAATCGTCAAGTTATACCCAGAGAGGTTCAATTGCAACTTTTTAAGCGTTCCTATTCCAGCAAGGGTACTGGGCGTGGACTTGGGACCTACAGCATGAAACTTCTCGGTGAAAAATACCTGAAAGGCTATGTAAAATTTTCTTCAAAGGCTGGAACGACGTTTATTTTTGGGTTACCAGTGAACTCGCTTACGCTAAGTTGAACATCGGGGCTCCGGAGGGGGCGGTTTAATTTGATTGTAGGGGGATTGATCATGGATCAAAATCAATCAATCGTTCGACTCACCATGGTTATTGTAATGATAACATCTTTTGTTGCCCCATTCATGGGCAATGCTATAAATCTGGGTATTCCACAGATCGGTTTGGAATACGGTGTTGACCAATTTGGCTTAAACTGGGTCGTTACCAGTTATCTCTTGGCAACCGCAGCTTTTTTGCTTCCATTCGGGCGCTTAGCAGATATTGTTGGTCGGAAAAAAGTATTTATTATTGGCATGTTCTTCTTCGCAGTAACTTCCTTAGGATGTGGACTTGCACCTTCGTTCTCGGTTCTGATTATTTTCAGAGTTTTACAGGGAATCGCCAGTGCTATGACTTTCGGGACATCGATGGCTATACTGACTTCCGTTGTCCCAGGAAAGCAACGTGGAAAAGCTATGGGCCTAAGCGCAGCAGCGACCTATACTGGTCTCTCGCTTGGACCGGTTTTAGGTGGAGTTATATGCAACACAATAAGTTGGCGAGGAATATTTTACTTAAACTTCATTATTTCTTTAGTTGTCCTTGGCTTAACTGTAACAAAACTTTCCGGCGAATGGACTGGAGCAGAGGACGAACAATTCGATACGTGGGGTAGTATGCTCTGGTTATTTGGTATCTTGCTCTTTCTCTATGGATTATCTGATATTGCTGCAGGCTTCACTTATGTTGTGGCCTTTATCCTTGGCCTGTTACTGTTGGTAGTTTTTGCAATCTATGAAAATAAAACCTCCCATCCCTTATTGCCTATTCGTATGTTTACCAAGAACCGTTCCTTTGCCTTTTCAAATTTAGCAGCTCTGATCAACTACAGTGCTACATTTGCCTTAATCTATCTGATGTCTCTATATCTCCAAACTATACTTAAAATCGATACCTCTAAGTCAGGTTTAATTCTGCTGTCCCAGCCCATTATTATGGCCGCTCTTTCTCCTTTAGCTGGTCGTTTATCCGATAAAATTAATTCCCAGATCCTTGCTTCTTTAGGGATGGGTCTAACGACAATTGGACTCTTTTTATTTATCTTTCTGGATGAAAAAACTTCTATTATGTTTATCACCATTAATCTTGCTTTTATCGGTCTTGGTTTTGCCTTATTTTCTTCCCCTAATACAAATGCTGTGATGAGTTCAGTAGAACGCAACCTTTACGGAGTAGCCTCGTCCACTCTTGCAACAATGAGATTGCTCGGTCAAGCGTTCAGCATGACTATCGTGGCTCTGATAACGTCTTTAGACATGAAGAATATGACCATTGATTCCCCAAATTATATTACGAGCTTCATTAAAACATCTCAAGTCAGTTTTATTGTTTTTACTGTTCTTTGTTTCATTGGTGTTTTCGCCTCTTTAGCAAGAGGCAGAAAGTCTTCATCTCTCCGCCGGGATATTGTCTAGGAAACGGCTGAGTCTGATCATTCCGCAATGCAAAAAATTGATGGAACTTCCATTTTGAACCAAGCATCTGTTATGATGGGTGTAGTAATGTAGAGAACCGGAGAAGCTGAAGTTTTGAAGCCTGTCTGCAGAGAACAAGATTAAGTTGTTAAGATCCTAGGAAAAGGAGGAGTAGAGATGAAAATTCTATGTAGTTTACCAGTTCGGAAGGAGCAACGGGAACAGGTCCGTTCCATTCTTGGTGAGGCTGAATTATTAGGCGTCAAAGACTTTTCTCAGGTAGACCCAGAGGTCGAGGTGCTTGTTAGTATCGGGCAGGATATTACGGAAGAAACACTGTTGAATTATCCTAAATTGCGCTGGATTCAAGTCATGAGTGCAGGGATTGATCACTTGCCGCTTCAAGCCATAGCTGAGCACGGGGTTGCGTTAACAAACGCTCGAGGTGCTCACCAAATTCAGATGTCCGAACATATTATGTGGAGCATTTTAACAATACTGCGCCAAGGGCAAATCTCAATTAGGCATCAGGAACGGAAAGTCTGGGACCAAGAGGTGCATATTGAGGAACTGTATGGTAAAACCGTGTGCATAGTCGGGGCAGGAAGTATCGGTGAGGCTGTAGCCAAAAAATGCCGAGCGTTTGGGATGACTGTATGGGGAATAAGCCACAAAGAGAAGATTCATCAGGGTTATGATCAGCTGGGGATGACCCATGATTTAGCAACTTTCTTGGGGATGAGCGATATTGTCGTTGTGATTCTTCCGCTGACATCAAAGACTTATGGATTGTTTAATAGCGATTTAATCCGTCAGATGAAGACAGGAAGCTATTTGGTTAACGTTGCCCGTGGGGCGGTGGTAGATGACGAGGCTCTCTTAGAGGCGTTAAATACCGGAAAGATTCGTGCCGCAGCTCTCGATGTCTTTGAACAAGAACCTTTACCAACAAGCAGCCCCTTCTGGGGGATGGAGAACGTCTTATTGACGCCGCATATTGCAGGGCGTTCCCGCTATTATTTGGCCAGAACGTTTGAAATATTTATGAAAAATTTAGAGGTGTACCCTGATTTTTCTAGAATGGTAAATCATATTGAGATCAGTAAAGGATATTAAAATTAAATAATCGGATATAATTACACTGGGGAAGAAATATATTGCGATAACAAAAATTAGATACTGTAATTTGTGAGCGCTGACTTTAATTAATATTAAAGCAGTGCTTTATTTTTGTAATTGTCCAAGTCAATGCAAAAAACTATCAAAAAATGGTTGACAAATTAACGAGAGTCGAATATATTGAAGTAAAGATACCCATCCGGGGTATATGGGGTTCTCTTGTTGAGGAGGAGTAGCTATGTCGGCATTTATCTTGGAAAAACTATGTCTGGGGTGTAAACACTGTGTCAAAGCCTGCCCGGTTCAGGCAATCAAAATGATGGCCCATCTTCCGGTCGTAGACCCAGCTTTATGTACGGAATGCGAAGTCTGTATGGAACGATGTATGCATGGGGCTATTACGTTTATTTCGACAGAGGAGAATTAAGCAAATGGATAGGATTCAACAACATGAATTGGAATTTCAACTTGATGCGGTAGAAAGAAAATTAGCAGAGTTAAAGGCGCGCTGGCCATTTCATTCTGTGCAACCTAAGATGGTGGCAGAACTTGAGGACTTGGAAGAGGAAAAAGAACGATTACTACACTTACTACAGACTAGTCAGACCGTATAATTTTTCTTTTTCATGCGATAGATTTGGCTATAGATTTAGGAAAAAGGCAAAACTAAGGATTAGAACTATAGACGGTGGACTGTGAACAGTGAACAGTGAACAGTTAAGCACATTTAGGGCACGTAATTGGTCATAAGAGGAGGACGAAACTATGAGTAAAAAAGTGTTAATCATCGGCGGCGTAGCTGGTGGAGCTTCTGCGGCTGCCAGACTTAGAAGACTCGATGAAAGTGCTGAGATAATTATGTTCGAAAGAGATGAATACATCTCCTTCGCAAATTGTGGTTTGCCATATTATATCGGAGAAACAATTAAGGAAAGAGAAAAACTATTAGTCCAGACTCCTGAAAGCATGAAGAGTCGTTTTAATATCGATGTAAGAATTAATAGTGAAGTAATCGGTGTTGATACGACAAAGAAAATTGCTATGGTAAGAAACAAGGAAAAGGGTATGTATGAGGAATCCTATGATTATATAGTTTTATCCCCCGGAGCAAGGGCCATTAAACCGAATATTGAAGGCATCAACAGTAAGCGGATCTTTACTTTAAGAAATATTCCAGATACTGATCAGATTAAAGCCTATGTGGATAAAAAAGGAATTAATACTGCTGTCGTTATTGGTGGGGGTTTTGTTGGAGTAGAAATGGCGGAAAATCTTAAGGATCGAGGCCTTGAAGTTACGCTGGTGGAAGCGGCACCTCATATAATGGCTCCTTTTGATACCGACATGGTTCTATCCCTTGAAAAAGAGCTGTCTGACAATGGCGTTGGGTTAATATTAAATGACGGAGTGAAAGCATTTAAGGATAATGAAAGTCAAGTTGAGATAACCTTAAATAGTGGAACCAAAATAGAGGCAGATCTCGTGATTTTAGCCATAGGGGTAATCCCGGATACTGGTTTTTTGAAAGATAGCGGAATATTGTTGGGAGCCAAAGGTCATATTTTAGTTAATGAAAGAATGGAAACTAATGTTGCCAATGTATTTGCCGTAGGGGATGCAATCGAAGTTGTTGATTTTGTAAACAAGCAAAATTCAGCAGTCCCGTTAGCCGGACCTGCTAATAAACAAGGGAGAATTGCGGCAGATAATATTGCAGGTTTAAACACGTCTTATAAAGGGACTCAGGGAACCTCCATTATTAAGATTTTCGGATTGACAGCAGCAAGTACAGGCAATAATGAGCGAACGTTAAATCGATTGAATCTACCTTATAAAGTCATTACTATTCATCCATCGTCTCATGCCTCTTATTACCCGGGATCGTTTATGATGACCTTAAAGCTTATTTTCAACGACGACGGTAAAGTATTAGGTGCTCAAGCGTTTGGTTATGCTGGGGTGGACAAGAGAATTGACGTGATAGCGACGGTCATTAGACTGGGTGGAACCGTCACTGATTTGACTGAATTGGAGCTGTGTTATGCGCCTCCGTTTTCCTCAGCCAAGGACCCGGTCAATATGGCAGGTTATGTCGCTGAAAACGTTTTAGCAGGAAGAGTCGATGTTATTTCAGCAGAGGGACTTTTGACCTATGATAAAGAAAACACCTTATTATTAGATGTGCGCACTGGGGATGAATTCAATAATGGGCATCTTGAAGGAGCAGTCAATATACCCGTCGACAGTCTTAGAGATAGGATAGGAGAACTGGATAAGAGCAAAGAGATTCTGGAATATTGCCAGATTGGCCTTAGAGGATATGTTGCCTCCCGAATATTAACCCAAAATGGTTTTAAGGTTAGAAATATTGATGGCGGATATAAATGTGCTTCGATGCTAAACTTTAAGCCAATCAAAGTGGATAATTCGGATACCTCCCAACGATCCATGATCGATTCTGATACGCAAGTTGTTAAGGATGAAGTCCAAAACGGAGCTATTGATTACCATAAGAGCCTTGATGCTTGTGGCTTGTGCTGTCCGGGACCACTAATCCAAGTTAAAGCGGCAATGGATCAACTAAGTGATGGCCAAATTCTTAGGGTTTCAGCTTCTGATCCGGGATTCTATGAAGATATTAAGACTTGGTGTAGTAAAATGAATAATGAACTTGTTAGTATTAGCCGGAATAAAGGGATGATCCAGGCTTTTATAAAAAAAAATAGTAACCAACACCCACTAAATGTACCGAATAATTCATTTCCGGCAAATCCGCTGTTGAAAGATAACAAAACCATAGTCATTTTTAGCGGAGATTTAGATAAAGCACTTGCTTCCTTCATAATTGCCAACGGGGCAGTAGCCATGGGTAAAAAAGTTACTATGTTCTTTACCTTTTGGGGGCTAAATATTTTAAGAAAGCATGAGAAAGTACCTGTCAAAAAAAGTTTGATAGAATCAATGTTCGGTTTCATGATGCCTAGAGGAAGTAAAAAGCTTAAGTTGTCTAAAATGAACATGATGGGCCTGGGAGGCAAAATGATCAAAAGGGTCATGAACAACAAAAATATTAGCTCACTCGAGGATTTAATTAAAATGGCCATAGATAGTGGAGTGGAAGTAGTTGCCTGTTCAATGACCATGGATCTTATGGGTTTAAAGCAGGAAGAACTCCTTGATGGAATTAAAATTGGTGGAGTGGGTTATTATTTAGGTGAAGCCGAAGAATCGAATGTCAACTTATTTATTTAGTGTGTCTTTAAGTCTAGGCGAGATGTATTGGTATTAGTTGGGGTATACTGTGAGCTGTAAACTTATTAAGAAGGAGGTTTTACCCGAGATGCCCGAGGAGCTTTCTGTAATTAAGAATCGCTATGAATTAGCGATAGTTGGGTGCGGGCCGGCCGGGTTGGCCGCTGCCCTTAATGCCAAAATCCGAAACCGCGATTTTATTTTATTGGGTTCAGAGTTTTGTAGTCCCAAGCTCTCCAAAGCTCCACAAATTGATAATTGGCTTGGGTTTCCGGAAATAGGTGGCGAAGAATTGCGTCAACGCTTCTTAAATCACGTTAAGGAAAAGGAAATATCAATTGTCAATTTTAAAGTCACAAGTATTTATCCGGGGCCACCCTATACGCTTATGGGCAAGGATAAATCCTTTGAAGCGGATGCCATAATTTTGGCTACAGGCGTATCTGCAAGTAAATTATTTCCGGGTGAAGTTGAATTACTGGGGCGTGGTGTTGGATACTGCGCAACTTGCGACGGGCCTTTATACAAAAATAAAAGTGTTGCGATTATTTCCTATAATTCGGAAGGGGAAGATGAAGCTAATTTTATGGCAGACATCTGTACCAAAGTCTATTATATTCCTTTCTATAAAGACTTAGTGAGGCTTGACCCACGAGTCGAGGTTAAAAAGGGAAAAACGATAAAGATCAGGGGAGATCGCACGGTAGAACAACTCGATCTTGGAGAGGAACAGTTGGCGGTTGACGGTGTGTTTGTCATGAGAGAATCCTTACCAGCGGAGCAACTTATCGCTGGTTTGGAAATGGAAGAGGCCGCTATTAAGGTTAATCATAAACTGGAGACCAATATGCCGGGTTTATTTGCTGCGGGAGATTGTACAGGTCAACCCTTTCAACTAATTAAAGCGGCAGGGGAAGGCGGAACAGCTGCGTTGCAGGCAGTAAAATACCTGGATAACTTAAAATGAGCAACGTTACTGTAATAAATACTGTAATAAAAAGGCCTAGGCATTATGCTCCTAGGCCCAACTTAATTAATTAGCACAAGTGAAATTTTGACCATCTCTCAAGAGGAGCAGTAGCAATAATACTATGATAATTGCCAATTGTATTTGAATTATAATCATATAGCTTTTCCCCCTTTATTATAATCATGAAAGAATATGGGTTAGATCTAATATAGCTTTCAACATGTCCATCGAGTGCCCAAGTTGAAATAACGTTCCCCCCTTTTCACAAAAATTATTGGGATACAAACGTAATATTTCTGATTGGGATTCTGACTACCGGGCGAATTCCATTAACAGGTCTTCCAATGTTAGAAATCAGTCGAGCATTGGTTAATAACGCAACACCATCTTGCAGGCCACCAAAGTTGCCAACCCAATAACCTGAATCCATTCCAATTCTCAAGCATGCCCCAATTGGATAAGTGTCAAATAAACCTAGGCGGGATGGAACCGGACAAAAAGGTATTCCAAACGGCGATCCAAATAACATATAGTTAATCCCCTTTTTTTTCATCTGCCACAAATGTGGCGATATAAGATAAGAATTTCGGGATTACCAATATGATTATTACTAATATAAGATATGTACAAGTTTAGGGAGTGTTACAGGAATACTAAATCATTGTTTGGTTCTCATAAGGAACACTCACTTAAAGATGGGAGTGTCTCGGAGCAGATAGAAAAGCCATTTCCAGCTAAGGTTTAAGCTGGAAATGGCTTAATTAATCAAATCACTTTTAATTCACTAAATTTCTATTGCGCCTTCAAAATCAATGCCTAGGGCATATGAGTGAGCGTCAATATCGTGTTTGTTGAAAACATTAAGCATTGCCTTAGCCACGTGCTGTTCTGATTCGGGTTCGGTGAGTGCCAAAAGTGTTGGTCCCGAACCGCTGAGAGCCGCTCCATAGGCTCCGGCTTGCAGGGCAGCCTCTATTGTTTCAAGCAGACCGGGAATAAGTACGGCCCGTTGATTCTGGTGAAGGACGTCTCGCATCCCTTCTTTTAAAAAGGAATACTCTTCGCGAATAAACGCGTCAATGAGTAGCCCGGCATGGGAGATGTTAAAGACTGCATCGTTACGTGAAACGTGTGAAGGTAAAATTCCTCGGGCCTTTTCTGTTTTCAAGAGAAGGTCGGGAATAACAACCACCGCCCTTAATTTTGGCGACCGAGTCAGGACACGGGGGAGAATGCCACCTTCTGTAGCTACGGATAGAGTGACCCCTCCATACAGAGCAGGTGTAACATTGTCGGGATGCCCCTCTATGTCGTTGGCAATTTGAAGTAATTGATCCTTAGTATAAGGTGACCCTGCCAGCGAGTTCGCTACTATAAGACCACCGACGATGGCTGCAGAACTACTTCCTAAGCCTCTAGCAGGGGGAATATGATTCTCAAGAGTTAAGGCGACGGAAGGAGTGGGGTAATCAAGGAGTTTCCAAAGATGACACATTGTTCGCCAGACAAGGTTGTTTTCATCGTTGGAAATTCCCTCACTATAAGAACCAGTCAGAGAAATTTTAAAGGGTTGGTCAGTCTCAACCGTTATCGTATTATATAGTTGGAGTGCTAGTCCAAGACAGTCGAATCCTGGTCCTAGATTAGCCGATGTGGCTGGTATCTTAACGCGAATCATCGTTTCCATCCTGTCTGCTTTCAAAGCGAATGACATTGCGAATATTAAGTACTTTGCTATAGGCTCTGACAGAGTCTAAAGCTTCTTGAAGTGCCCCTTCACGACAAGGATGTGTTACGAGGACAATCTCCGCCTGCTGTTCGCCACGAGGTTTTTGAATGATTGAGGCAAAGCTGATATTTGCTTCGGCAAAAAGTAGGGCTAAGGTTGCAAGAACACGCGGTTCGTCTTTGACGAGTAGACGAACATAGAATGAAGTATAAAAATCCGTAATGGCTTTAAGCGGTAGGTCAAGATAACAAGAACAATTAATCGAGGATTTTGAGTTTGACTGGATATTGCGAACAACGCGCATAATATCGGATATGATTGCACTGCCTGTGGGGAGGGACCCTGCACCGCGACCATAAAACATAGTTTCTCCAACAGCATCGCCAACGACATAAATAGCGTTAAAAACACCGTTTACCGAGGCAAGTGGATGAGTTCTGCGCAATATTGCCGGGTGTACCCTAACTTCTATCCCTTGATCTTGATGTTTAGTAATAGCTAAAAGCTTGATGGTGCAGCCAAGTTCAGCTGCGTAGGCCAGATCTTCGCGCGTAATTTTAGAAATACCTTCCACAAATACGTCTTTGAGGGCCACGCGTGAGTTAAAGGCGATAGAAGACAGAATAGCAAGTTTGCGGGCCGCATCAAGGCCGTCAACATCGGCAGAGGGGTCGGATTCAGCATACCCTAATTGTTGGGCTTCAGCAAGGACTTCCGCATACTCTCTGCCCTGCTCAGCCATAGCGGTAAGTATGTAGTTAGTTGTTCCATTAATAATGCCTATGACTTCAGTAATGCGGTTAGCTGCCAGTGACTCCTTAAGAGCTGCTATGATTGGAATTCCGCCGCCAACACTCGCTTCAAAGTAAAGATCTTTCCCAGCCTCATCGGCGGCGTCAAGAAGTTCATGACCATGCAGGGCAATTAAATCTTTATTGGCAGTAACAACGTGTTTACCTTGTCGCAAAGCTTCTAGAATAAACGTACGAGCAGGTTCGATTCCCCCCATGACTTCCACAATAATATCGATTTCTGGATCTTGAAGAATTTCTTCCGGTTGATCTGTGAGTAGAAAGTCTCCGCTGATTTCGCGTTTCCTATGAAGATCACGATCAAGAATTGCTTTAATTTTAATTTCGCAATGGGACCGTGTTTGAATATCCGCTGCATTCTGTTGTAATATACTTACTACACCGGTACCCACTGTACCTAAGCCCAATATACCAATGTGAATCGTCAAGGTTAGACAACTCCTCTCAAAGAAAACAAATGTATGTACATAGTGGACATTATACCTCGTTTTAGCGGTCTTTGACAAGGGTTTAATGATGAGATCATTAACATTGATTGTAAAAAGGGTTGACACTTAACAATGTATTCTGTATCATATACACAAAGTTAACAATATAAATGTTTTATAACAGAAAAGGAAGTGTACCTAGGGTTCCGGGGGCAACCTGTCTGGTCCAAGCGGTACAGAATCCAGATTGGATTTACACCGTGGGTAGAAAAAACTCAAGCGGAAAGTTCCACGTGACTAGGGGACTGCGCTTGGGGTTTTTATTTTACCACCCCCATACCCTCACACCAGGGAATAGCTGTGATTCTTTCATCTATTTTCTGGATAATACAAGAAGAGAGGTAGTTCGTACAATGGGATTGGTTATATACTGTAATGGTGCGTTTGTTTCTGAGGAAGAGGCTAAAGTTTCGGTTTTCGACCATGGTTTTCTTTATGGAGACGGGATTTTCGAAGGGATTCGAGCGTATCACGGTCGAGTCTTTAAATTGGAAGAGCATTTAAAACGCCTATATGAATCGGCTCAGTCAATTCAAATGAACATTGGTATTTCTAAAAATGAGATGCAGGAGATTGTTTTGGAGTCCCTTCGTCGCAACGATTTAAAGGACGCTTACATTCGCTTGGTTGTTTCACGCGGTAAGGGTGATTTGGGGCTTGATCCCATCAAATGTCCGAAAGCGGCAATCTTTTGTATAGCTGCCCAAATAAAAATCTTTGAGCAAAGTATGTATGAGCGGGGCTTGGAAGTAAAAACCGTGGCGATCCGTCGCAATAACTTGGACTCGTTAAGCCCAAGAATCAAGTCACTAAATTATTTAAATAATATTCTTGCTAAGATTGAGGCTAATCAAGCGGGTGTTGTAGAAGGAATCATGCTTAATCAAGACGGATATGTGGCTGAAGGTACCTCGGATAACATTTTTATCTATCGAGAGGGCGTATTAAGAACCCCTCCTCTTTCAGCAGGCATACTTCAAGGGATTACCCGGGATTCTGTGCTGCGTTTGGCCAGTGAACTGGGAATTGAGGCGGTCGAAGAGCTATTTACTCGGCATGACTTGTATACAGCGGATGAGTGTTTTCTCACGGGCACAGCAGCTGAATTGATTCCGGTGATCAAAGTAGATGGTCGGGAAATCGGCGCTGGGACCCCTGGAGAAATATATAGAAAACTTCTAGTTGCATTTAGGGCCCTTACCCAGGTCAATGGCCCTGAAATATACAGTGCCTAGAGTGTGCACAACGGCTAGATGAATCAGGTGAGGGGTAGAGAGGGAGGGAGATGAGTATGGACGCAGAAAATAAAGGGTTAAAAGGGGCAACCATCTTATTAGAGTCTCTGCAAAAGGAAGGCGTTGACGTTATCTTTGGTTATCCGGGTGGAGTCTTGCTCCCATTGTATGATTGCCTGCTAGATAGTCCTATTCGACATATTTTAGTACGCCACGAACAAGGGGGTGTGCATGCTGCCGATGGCTATGCCCGGGTAACCGGAAAAGTAGGGGTGTGTCTGGCCACGTCTGGCCCTGGTGCTACGAATCTTGTAACAGGTATCGCCAATGCCTATATGGACTCTATTCCTTTAGTCGTTTTGACCGGTCAGGTCGTTACTGCTTTGCTCGGCACAGACTCCTTTCAAGAAGCGGATATCACAGGGATCACGACGCCGATTACTAAGCATAATTATTTGGTCAAGAACGCTCGGGAGATTCCTCGGATTGTCAAGGAGGCCTTCTATCTTGCGAGAACAGGCCGACCTGGTCCTGTGCTCATTGATCTTCC
>Ga0074193_1002366_pt1 | contig 17335 bp, 22 predicted proteins | sample EPASupsiteHSE605_FD_64523 | JGI IMG/M metagenome (GOLD analysis project Ga0074193, IMG submission 64523) | Bioremediated contaminated groundwater from EPA Superfund site, New Mexico - Sample HSE6-05 | ecosystem: Environmental > Aquatic > Deep subsurface > Groundwater > Contaminated ... | reverse complement strand
GGTTTTCAAAAATCATAAGGTATTGTTTTTGTCCTTACTGCAAAACTGGATTATTGGCCCTGTTTTGATGTTTATCCTGGCAATAGTATTTTTGAGGGACTATCCCGAGTACATGGTAGGCGTGATTCTAATAGGGCTAGCAAGATGTATTGCCATGGTAATTGTATGGAACACTCTGGCAGACGGAGACAATGAGTATGCTGCTGCTCTGGTCGCCTTCAATTCTATCTTTCAGTTAGTCTTCTATTCCGTCTTTGCTTACTTCTTCATAACTGTACTGCCTGAGTGGTTGGGACTTAGTGGTATGGAAATAGATGTCTCTATGAGAGAAGTTGCCCAGAGTGTTGCCATTTACCTCGGAATTCCTTTCGCTGCTGGCTTTTTAACCCGTTACTTCCTGCGTCCTTCAAGAGGAGCAAAATGGTATGACGAAGAGTTCATTCCCAGAGCAGGCCCTATTTCGCTTTACGCTCTACTGTTTACGATTATTGTAATGTTTTCACTAAAAGGCGAATATATCGTTACCTTACCTTTAGATGTTGTAAGGATTGCAATTCCTCTCTTAATCTACTTCGTAGTTATGTTTGGGATCTCGTTTTTTATTGCTATGAAGTTAGGGGTAAATTACGGACAGACAACATCCCTTTCTTTTACCGCAGCCAGCAATAATTTCGAACTGGCAATTGCAGTGGCAGTAGCAGTTTTCGGCATAGATTCCGGGCAAGCATTTGCAGCGGTAGTAGGTCCTCTGATTGAAGTGCCCGTTATGATAGGACTTGTCAATGTTGCAATTTACTGGAGAAAGAAATATTGTATCTCATTTAAAGCATGCGAAGGCTGATAAACTCAAAATTGCTTCTCTGAATCCTATGTTCCAAATAATCAATTAAATTTCGGATCATGGAAGCAATCCTGAAAATTCTTGACGATTAAGAACTAAATGGCTTTTGGGATAGGCTCGTTAAATAGAAGTCAATATCTCAGTTAATAACTCATTAAATGAAAATAGTAAATGATCAAAAAGTGAACTAAACAACCTTTTAACAATTTTACTTAGAAAAAAGGAGCTTTTACATGGGATGGCCTGCAACTTCCGGTGATTATATAGTAGGAGACCAAAAATCTCCCGTAGCAGTAGTAACTCTTGCTTCTGACTATCGAAGCATGAACCTGAAAAACTATGTCATCTGTGGAACCTGTTTTACGGAAAATTTCGGGATTGAGAAAGTGATAGTTAATGTGCTTTCGAATCCCCACATCAGTTGTCTGATTGTCTGCGGGAAGGAAAGTGACCATTTTGCCGGACAGTCCTTGCTGGCACTTGCCGAAAACGGGGTTTCGACTTTCGGAGGATCAAAAAAGATTATAGGGTCAGAAGGAGTGATTCCTTATCTTGACGATATTCCGGCGACCGCAGTCTCCCGCTTCCTCCGGGAAATTGAGATTATTGACCTTGTAGGAACAACTGATCCCACAGTCATCCAACAGGCGATCGATTCCTGTAGCGGAAAAAAAAGAAGTGAAGCTCCGGAAATTTCCATGCCCGAGATTCATGAGCACAGCTGGAAGAAATATGAAAATGAAGTAAAGCAGAATGTAATGTCCAAAATTAAGAAAGGATAAGCCTCTTGAAGACATTTATTGAAAAATTAAAAAAGGAAAGCTTGCCTCCTTTTTAAACTTCATTAAACTCTATACTGATGCTACCTGCTTTTTTTACCAGGGATTTTGCAAGGAAACCACTTTCCATTCTACAAAGATTGAGCACTGCACAGGGTACAAGACAATTAGAGGAGCACTGCGCCTCCTGTGCTCTATCAATGACATAGTTGTTCTTGATATCCAGAATTTCCATCATGGGAACTTCCATGTGAGAGAATTTCTTTATCTTTTCACACGGAGTTTCGATATCAACAATGATTTTGTTTCCTTTTTTGCTTCCATGTATCTTGTGAACAAAACCACAGATAGTAGAATTTACAGTAAATTCAGCCAATTTGTCACCCTTAATTTTGTCATTTAAGTTTTTGTTATTCGGATAAATGGTCTCAGCAATGCATAGACATTAATTGAAACCGAGATCATTCGGATTGTAGTATTTCAAGGGTTTTTTCCAGAGCTTCTGAGATTTCATTGTCCTTGAGATTCTTGTCTTTATTCTTCTTAATTCCTAACTCAGAAATTACAATATGTCGATCCACTTTGAAACCTGCAAGTTCGAGTGTTTTTCTTGCACAGTTTACCGGGCAGCCATCAATTGCAATTATCCTTTCTGAAGCCTCGGCAGATTTCATAAGTCCGGGGACTCTAGCTCCGATTCCTACGGTACACATAAGGTTTCCAAAGTTTTGTTTTTCGAGTTCAATTGCAACTTTATTTGAAAGCTGACCTACATTTGAAGCTCCAACACATGGGAAAATTGCTACATTTGCTGAACCACATGAACATTTTGTATCTTCTACCATGATTTATTCTCCTTGTTGACTTTTATTAGGATTTTTATTTTTTAATATAACTAGGTCTCTTTTGTTATTGAGAAATCCACTTTCTAACTTCTTTTTCATCTGGGGCCTTGCCTACTGTTTTCAAATCCCCATCAACTACAACTGCAGGGGTAACCATGACACCGTAGTTCAAAATTTTTTCAACATCCTCAACTTTAACAACTTCGGCTTCAACACCTGTTTCTTTTAATACTTTTTCAATAATTTCCTTTGTTTTTTTACATTTTGCACAACCAGTACCAAGAATTTCAATTTTCATGTTTCTAACCTCTATTTTACTTTCTATTGCTTTTGTCTTAGTATTTTTTGTATATTTCAAGCTTCAGAACTTTTTGATATCATAGAATAATATTAAACAAATATCCCGTAAAAATAATAGATATGGTCATGATTAAAACAAAAGCCCCTATTAACTCGTTTTTAAGCACCTTTTTCAGAATTATTATTTCTGGGAGGGAAATTCCATTAACCGCCATAAGGAAGGCTAAGGCAGTCCCTACTGGAAGCCCTTTGCCAATCAAGCTTTCTACTACGGGGATCATAGCCATAACATTCGAGTAGAGAGGCACCCCTATAGCGACCGCAATTGGAACGGCAAACGGATTGCCCTTACCTGCATATTTCGCCAGGATACCTTCAGGTGCGTATCCATGGAAGATGCCTCCGAGAGTGACTCCAATAATCACATATATCCAGACTTTTCCCACAATATCTTTAACACTGTCATAGGCAATAGCAGCCCGTTCCATTATGTTGAGCTCTTCAGGCTTCTTGGACTGATCACCGACTTTAACCTTGTAAACAAAATCAGCTACGTATTTTTCCATCTTCAGGAGACCTATAAGATATCCAGCTAGCACGCCAAGTAGAATACCTGATACCACATAGATCAAGGTTGCTTTAAGACCAAGAGTGGCCCACAGTGCAGCAATTGCGGCTTCATTTACTAAGGGGGAAGTAATAAGGAAGGAAAAAGTTACTCCTAGAGGAACTCCGGATTCCACAAACCCTATAAAGATTGGAACGGATGAACACGAACAGAAAGGGGTGACCACTCCTATCATTGAGGCCAGCAGATAGTAGTGAAGTCCTTTTTTTCCTCCAAGAATTTTTCGGGTTTTTTCAGGGGTAATATAGGTTCTGATATAGGAGACAACAAAAATCATAAAAGCTAACAGGACGAAAATCTTCATCACATCATAAATGATGAAATTGACACTTGCCCCAAGGTGAGTATCAGGTGCGATCCCGAAGACCTCGTATGTCAGTTTGTCAGCAATCCATTGAAGAGGATAGAATATATCAACCATTTTGGAATCCTTCTTTAAGGTTCGTTATCTAATTTGAGATCGAATCCACTCTTAATCATATCAGTATACATTGATATATTCTTTATGGAATAAAAAGTTAACGGTACTATTGAACTCTAGTTACTATTGAACTCTAGTTACTATTGAACTCTAGTTACTATTGAACTCTAGTTACTATTGAACTCTAGTTACTATTGAACTCTAGGTACTATTTGGTTATGTGGTATTTGTATTGGATTTCAAAAGGTTTTAAGATAGTCAACTAAAATTACAAACCTTAAATGAATCCAATAAAGAAGTCATAAGAGATAGAAAAACAATACATCATATATCCTGGATTACAGATCTTGAACTTCGACTGAAGTGATTGGACAAAAAAATTACTCGTCGATAACTTTTAAAACCTTTCTGATTTTATTGTTTTCTATCGAATAGAGCCTCATCTTCCCTTCTTTTCTTACCTTAATTATTCCCCAATCCTGTAACTTTGCAAGGTGCATCGAAGTATTGGATTGGGTCCTACCAATTATTTCCGGGATCTCACAGGCACATAGCTCCCCTGTATTACCATATTTGTTTTCTCTGCATTTATTCTCAGATTCGATTAAAGCCTTAATTATTCTATACCTTGTATCTTCGCTTAGAGCTTTGAAAAGTTTTATATTTTCTTCATCAATCATATCATTAATTATTGAATCTTTGAAACTATATATATTTTTCGAAACAGGAAACTACTCTTATTGTTAAATAGGAAATAAAGACTATTTTGACTTTCACAGTTATTCAGGTTAATAAAAGTAAAGTATATGCTTTTCAAGTTTGGAATCTTTTTTCAAATGTCTGCAAGATCCAATCCTTTATCTCATCTCTGACTCGCCTAAAGACTCTAAGCTGTTCTTCTTCCGACCCCACCGCCGCAGCAGGATCTTCAAAACTTTTGTGAATTACTTCTCTTGCTCTGGGATATTCCGCAGGAATCTCCAGATTTGTACTGCAAATTGGGCAGGTCATTTTAGCCCGGTCACATACCGTAACTGCCATATCAAAAATGATATCTTGGAACTCTTTGGGAGTTTTGGAGTATTGACTGGAAATATCAATGCCTATTTCCTTCATTACCTGAAGAGCATGAGGATTAACAGTTGTGGCACTGACACCTGCGCTGTAAGCCTCGTATCGGTCTCCATAAATAGCCCTCAAAAGACCTTCCGCCATCTGGGACCTGGCAGAGTTGTGGGTGCATAGAAAGAGAACCTTTTTCTTTTCCTGTGATCTTGTATTTGGTGTCATCTAATTATTATTGCATATAATGATTGATTAGCATTATGAAGGTTTCTTCAACCTATTAGAGCAGAAATTAAAAAATCCAGATGAGAAATAAAGACTTTTTTATGAACAGGTAAGGATAAACTGGAAATAAGTAAGAGTAGTCTTTTAGAACTTTTGATGTTTACTCATGCCTCTTTCCATATATTTATCCCATCTTTTTTATACCCAGGCTTTTAATTTCAGGCTCTCGACTGGCAAATCTCCGTATTGCCTTTTACTAATATCCAAATCTTCATTTAGGATTTCTACCGAAAACCCTGCTTTTTTCAGAAGCCTCAAATATTCCTCTTTTAAAACTGCACCAGCAATACAACCTGCAAGCAAGCTACTGTCATTTTTAAGCTCTTCAGGTAAGTCCTCCAGGAGAACCATATCCGAGATATACATCCTTCCTTCGGCCCTCAAAACCCGGAAGGCTTCTCTGAAAACCTTTTCCTTATCCGGAGCCAGGTTAATTACACAGTTACTAATGATAATATCCACACAACTATCTTCAACCGGAAGAGCCTCAATATCTCCATGACGAAATTCAACATTTGAATATCCGTATTTTCTAGCATTAGACTGCGCTTTTTCAACCATTTCAGGAGTCATATCTACTCCGATAACCTTCCCTGAGCTTCCTACTTTCTGTGCAGCAAGAAAACAATCAAACCCTGCACCGGAACCCAGATCCAGAACGGCATCTCCTGGCTTCAGTTCTGCAAAAGCGGTAGGGTTACCACAGCCAAGTCCCATGTTTGCATCCGGAACAGCCTGAACATCCAATTCAGAATAACCAAGAGACTTGGAAAGAGCTGCCGGGCTGGAATCACCACAGCATCCCCCGCCAGGACAACAAGAACTACCTAAAACTGCAATTTCCTGATACTTCTTTTTGATAATTTTCTTTTTTTCATTAGCATCCATTGCTCTACCCATTCCTTATTTCGATAATTTTTCCTATTCTATCTTTAGCTTACTGTCAGTTATCCTTAGATTTGTTTTTCAACCTGGTTGTCAGCAGTCTCATTAATTGCATTGTTAGCTCTGTTTTCAGTTTTACACATAGGATATACCCCTGAGACTTCAGTTTTACACATAGGACATACCCCTGAGACCTGCTGCTTATCACAACAGGGCTTTATATCCCTGATTCCAAGAGATAGAAGTAAATCCTCAATCTCCTTGTTTTTGATACTGTAGATGATATTTCTTCCCTGCTTTTCGTACTTTAAAATTCCAGCTTCAACAAGAACTTTAAGGTGCTTTGAAACCGTAGTTTGATCCTTTTTTGTAAGGGAAGAAAAATCACAGGCGCAGTAACTGTGTTCCAACAAGTAAGATAGGATGGTAAGCCTTGTCTCGTCTCCGAGAGCTTTAAAGAACTTCACTTTACTATCAAGCATGATTATATGAATATATGCGCATATATACATATATATTTAATGGTCTGTAGATTCGAATCTTCTTGTTACCGAAACCTGCTTTTTACAAATAACAATCAGTTTATTGGGTACTATTTTATTACTTTCACGATCCAAAAAAAATAAGTGTTTAGAAGAGTCTAAAAGACTCAGAAACTACTGAAATGGTTCTGGTAAAACATGTAAAAGCCAACACCCAAAACAATAAGGCCTGCAACTCTTTTTAAAGGAAAACCAAATTTTGAAACTTTCTGAAGCCTCGTGGAAGTAAAACTTGCAGAATAAGCGACAAGAAGCATTGGAACTGAAAAACCAAGAGAATATATGAAAAGCATTAATCCTCCATAAACAACTTCGCCTGAAACAGCAACCATTGTAAGGATTGAACCCAGTACTGGGCCAACACATGGAAGCCAGACAATCCCAAGAGAAAGCCCAAGTAAAAACCCTCCTAAAAGGCCTTCTCGTTTAGAGTTTGCAAGGGATGAAAAATTTCCGAAAATGTTGAATGTGTTTAAATCAAATAGTAGCGAAATGCCCATTGTGATCAGAAGAATTTCTGCAAAAATGTTAAGGTAATCGAGATAAGCTATAAGCGTTGCCCCGAAAATAGAAGTAACAATCCCCATGCAAGTAAAGGAAAGAGACAAACCTAATATGATTGCAATTGGTCTGAACTTTCCTTCTCCAGTTGAGTACGCAAAAACTGCCGGAATTACGGGTAGGATACATGGAGAGAGCACACTGACGACTCCCGCAAAAAAAGCTGCAACTGGTAAAAAATTGGAAAACATCCTTTAACCCTCTGTTTTCTTGGATTCAATAGCTTTGTCAAGAGTTTCTGAAAGGGTTTCTTTGTCGGCAACACCCAGGAATCTTGCGCTTTCTCTTTCCTGGCTTTTGCTGCCATCCTGCCGCATATAAACATATTTTCCATTTTCTATATCCGTAATAATACAGGTATCCGGAATAACTCTTACTCCAAATTCTGTTGCGAACTCGGGATATTGTTTGATATCAATAAGCATAAATGAGGCAGAATCCTGATACGTTGGGAGTAGCTCTGAGAATATCTCTTCCTGTTCTCCACAGGGAATACAACCCTTTGAACCAAGTTTCAGCACAACAGGACCTTTTTTGAGAGCTTTATCAATCTGACTCAGGTTCGTAACTTCGATTAATTCCATTTCACTACCTGAATCGCTAATGTTCTTCGTAACTTCAGCAGGCTCTGCTTCATTGTCGGAATCATCAAGACCCGTGCAACCTGAGCTGAAGAGAAAGAAACAAAAAATCGCTAAAATCGAGAGTGATTTTATCAAAGGAAATGATAAAAAAGAAATTCGTTCTTTACTTGGTATTCTATGCAATCGCTTCATTACAGCCCTCCAAAATTTCCATATTCTATTTTCTAGCTAAGAAGCAAGAATAGATTGTAGGATATCAAGATATGTTGATATACTCAAATGTGTTAAATATTATAAGTATTTTGCTCAAATTATTCTGTAATTGTCAAAGGTATAAGAAAGATTCTCGCATTGATGATATTTATTAACAAGAAAAAATATTTTTAATTGGTTCATTAAGTGAGAAATCAATCTATTTGCCCGCATTTTCAGAGCTACAATTGCAGTTATTTCCTTTTTCTTTAGAGTTATCGCCTCCAAAGATGAGCTCATAAACGTTTTTTCCATAAGCGTTTTCCCAGCAAAGTTGAGAACTCTCTGCAATAAGCATTGTTAACATAATTGCTTCGGATACCTCTTCTCTGCTTGTTTTCTGATCAATTGCTTGCCGAGAATACTTATTTACACGGAACTGGTGCATTGTAAAGACAGAAGGTGCAACAGCAACCAACTCCTCGATTTTAAGATCAAGCGCCTCCTTCGTAAAAATAATATGGCATATCTTTACAAAAATTTCAGCAACTTTTGGTAATACTTTATTCAAAAAGGACAGCTTAATTCCTCAAATTAATTTAAAAATCCTAAGTTATAAAAAACCATGAGGCATATATCAAAAAATGTTGATATATTGTAATTTACAATTTCAAAAATCCCGAAAATATTGAATATAAATAATAGCATGTTATATATCAAAAATAATTGATATGAAAACTTTTAATTAGAAAGCTTAACTTCTTTTATTTATGAGCTACTGCTGCCCTGCGGACCCTGAGAAAAAAAAGGAATGGGAAGAGAAAATGCTCCAGGAAATAGATTTTCTGGACAATAACATTAAAAAAGCGAGTGAAATATTCAGTGCTCTCGGGCATCCGATAAGATTAAAAATTGCTTATTTTCTCTCTCAGAGAGACCACTGCGTATGCGAACTGATATTCAAGTTGAATGAGAGACAGAATCTGGTTTCCCATCATTTGACTATCATGAAAAACTGTGGAATTATCGAAGCTTATAACAACTCTAAGTGGCGTTTTTACAGGTTAAACCCTGAATTTAGCGATATTCTAAACGTTATCTCAAAAATAAAGCCCCTCTAAACTGGATAAATATCAAAATTAATTTCTTTACAGAATCTCAAAGGCTACATGAACAGCTCCAGTAATTTTATTTGCTTGTATTTCAGATTCTTGTATTTCAGATTCTTGTATTTCAGATTCTTGTATTTCAGATTCTTGTATTTCAGATAATAAATAATTTTACTCGTGTTTAGTTATTATCAACACAATTCAATGCTATCCAGGAACCGGGGGAGATTAGTGACTCTTAACAATACTTACCAAGTAATTCTAATTGCAACAGATGGGTCTAAGTGTAGTCAACACGCCGTTCTTCACGGAATGGAACTTGCAAAATTAATGGGTGCAAAGGTCTATGCTCTTTATGTTTTGGACAAAAATGCATATGCTCCGCCTACATTAGAAACGCCAATTTATCTAGGTTCCAAATGGGATGTCATGGAGGAAACTCTACGTCAAGAAGGAGACAATGCTATTCAATATGCAAATAATGTTGCACAGAGTAAGGGAATAGACTTTGAAGGTGTGGTTATTGAAGGTAACCCGGCTAATGTAATCCTGGAATTTGCGGAGCAGAAAAAAGTGAACATGATAGTGATGGGAACTCTTGGTAAAGGTGGATTGGAAAGATTTTTGCTTGGAAGCGTAACAGATAAGGTAGTAAGACATTCAAAAAGATCTGTCCTTGTAGTAAAGGAAAAAAATTAGAATAAATTAGGTAAGAAGTTAAGGAAAACTTGAAAGATAATAAAACGAAGTTTTCAGTCACCAGAGCAACAATTACAGTCCTCTTCTTCTTCTTTACTATCCTTTTCAAAGATCTTATCGTATATGTTTTCTTCGTATATATTAGTCCATCCGATCTGTGAGCCAGCAGCAATAAACATTGCAACTGAGATAGCTTCTGCAATTTCCTCCTTTGCGGCTCCTGCAGTAATTGCTCTTTGTGAATGGGTGTCAACACAAAACTGACAGCGCATAAGGACCGAAGAAGCGACAGCAATTAATTCTTTTGTTTTAAGATCCAGAAAGGCGTCTTTAAATATGGAATCTCTCATCTTCCCGAAAGCTTCCGCAGTTTCAGGCAACATTTCGTTCAAAAATGACATATCAATACCCCTGTTTAAAAAATATTATTATAGTTAGTTGCGAGTCTTTTGAAATGATTTCAAGTGACAGGATACTTGTTTATAGGTAATAGAAGAGTGCCAGAATTATCTATAAAACGATCAGTTAGAGGTTACGAGATTTTTAGTATTTTTAGTATTTTTAATGACCTGGTCTTCTGCAAAAAGCAGAGTTCCATTGCATACTATTTCCTCGATTTTCAGGTTTATGTGTATATAGTAAGTCTTCATCATTTTTTGAGTTGTCTTCAGGTTTCTTTTCTTCCAATACTGCATCGTTCAATACTGCATCGTTCAATACTGCATCGTTCAATACTGCATCGCTCTCTTTACTCATGTTCAATCTCCTTTTCTATTGGATATTTTAAGACTATAATTAAAATAGAAGTTCAAATTTTAATAATCCAGAGGGTGGGTATCAATTATTCTTGATACATTCTAGAACAGCTGAATGAACAATCAGTAAGTTGATATATTTTAAATATGAAAAATTTGACCAGGTTTATCTGGATACAGACCTTGTTAACTGAGTAAAAAGAAAAGAAACTAATAAAAAATGAAATCATTTTCCTGACAGTAATTTTCATGTCACTTTTTTTGACGTTTGGCTTTTACTTGTTTTTTTAATAGCTTTTATGTTAGATTTAAAATCAGCTTCCAGTACTTCATTTTCTCTTTGTATTTTTTCAGCAATCTCGCAGGACAACTCACTTGAGATCCCAAATATATTTTTGAGAGTATCAGCAAGTTCCTCTTTACTCATATGTAATTTTTTATGCTCTCTCAGCGTTTTCAAAACTGATTTCATTAAAATTTCTTCTGTTACTGTTTCTCTTACTTCCACTCCTTTAATGGTAGAGCGTGAGAATAATTTCCCGTTTAAAATACTGGAAGTTTTTTCACAGCTAACTGCTACGTTGTGCAAGTTAGTTTTTCCACAATGGGCACAGAAAGTTTTTATGTACAATTTTCATCCCTCCTATTTCATGTCGTTCAAAATCGCTTTAATTTGGTCTTTTGTCATTCTTATTCTACCAAGCTTTTTAGATTGCTTTGACTGTTACTAATTCTTTTGTATGCTTCGGTTGCGCTCATTTTGTGTAACTACAATACCAAATATAGACGTAAATTATATAAACTTTACGTCAACATGGCTAATAACGGGTTAGTTCAAGCAATTGCATTACACAAATTTGCTTAATATGAATTGCATTTGTCTTACTTAAGTTTTAAATATGCAAAGTCAAAATTAGACATATGAGAGAACCTAAGCGCCCAGGAAAAACAGTTAAAATGATTATACCTTGCGTTATGTCCCTTAAGCCAGGAAAAAAAGATATTATTGAATATTGCACTGTCGATAAACGTGGATATCCCGTTTTTCGTCGCGTGAGTTTTGCGGGACTTCAAGCGACTGTCATAGTAGGTCACAGAGACCTGGACAATTTATCGTTTAATTCTGAAGATAAGGTGTTTATTTGTCAGTTTGGGCCACAAGGTCACTTATCTTCCGTGGGAAAAGATTTAGAAGGGCAGGAACTTACGGTTATTGTGCATATTCCTGAAGAAAATTGATTCTTTTTTCACTCTTTTAACATGAGGACAACATATCAGGCATTAAGCTAGAGGTTACAAGCTCAAAGGTAAATCCTTGTTTTTGTAGTGCTCAATTCCCTGAAGAAGACACACTTTGAAGTTCATTGGTTCCAGCCTCTTCATTGGTCTTCCAAAGTGCTTATACTCTCAAGTTTTTTGGGTTGCTTTAATTCTTGTCAATTCTCCTGTATACTTCCATTGCACTCATTTTATGTTACTACAAGATATAATATGTATCAAATGTATTTAAATTTTTGATACAATATTGAGATATAAAAATAAAAATCATTTATGAATAATAACTGTTACATCGGTCTCGGGTATTCCTATTGATGAAATCCTGCCAGATGTCGAAATCGCACAGGACCATACTTTTATTCCATGCTTAATGAATATGTCATTGTCTATGCTATCCACTTCACCTAATATTACAGTTGCATTCAAGCCGCTCCAGGCTCTTTTATTCGTCCTCACGTTGCCATGTTCGTCTGTTTTGTAGTGATAAAGCTCATCATTTTCTTTTAAGTGAATTGTAATGTCTGAATTACAAATCAATTCTTTAGATTGTGATGGCCTATTGCTTCTACGTTCCATTTGACTAAACTCCTTTACATTAAGCACGTATCAACAGTGCAAATACTTTTGGTACAGTGCTTTTGTAATACCTTCTTATTCTAAGCCGTTTAGAAACATTTTTAGAGAGTCATTAATGCAAAATAACCTTAAATAGGATTTCACTTCAAAAATTAGACATATGAGAGAGCCGAAGCGCCCAAAAAAAACAGTTAAAATGATTATACCTTGCATTATGTCCCTTTTTATCTATTTTCTTGTTATTTTATGTCGACTTAAGTCAGATTCTCTTATTCTGTCACTGTATTCTGCCTCATACTTGGAAAACTATTAAAGTTTAAAGTTCCTGTTCAATAGTTTAGGGAGACGACCCGATTTTTAACGGATCGGCAATCACAGCACCGATTAATAGCCCGGTGGAGATCGCCACAAAGGTCAGAACTACCTGGATAAGACTGGCAATGGAAGAGGAATAGTTTTGTCCCACTAATGCAGCTAAGCTAATAAATCCAAGTGATCCTGGAACCAGGATCCAGAATGCAGGTATTATAGATACATAATACGGTGTTCGAAGTTTGGACCGTTCCAGAAAAGTTCCTATCATTGTCATGATGACGGAACCTATGAAAGCTCCGAAAAGCCCTCCCAAAAGGTAATTTCCTGCTTGCTGTCCAAGAAAAGTGGTGAACAGTACAATTAAAACCCCTAACATATCCTTGTTTCTTATACACATCAAAAGGTACATTCCAAGGGCGAAAATAAGAACCCCGATATAGGGAGCCCACCAGTACAAAGGAGTTGCCGTATTGGCTATTATGTAATCTTCGGGCAAACCTGCAACCTGGAGGCCTACTATTACTCCAAATAAGAGAAGTAGCAGTATTACAACTCCCTGGACCAGTCGAGCTGCACCAGATACTAAATTGTTTGCTGCCAGTTCGAACATTCCAGTAGACAGAACTGCTCCTGGGATGAAGTAAGCAAGTGCAGGGACCATTATGGTTAGAGACCCGTTTATAATTCCCTGTTTAACACCGAGAAAGAATACCGTTGAAACAGTGAATGCCGTTAGAACAGGCAGAACCAGAGTAAGTTTTGTTTTATCCTCGGAATAAGCCAGTATAAGTCCTGCTATGGCTCCTAATGCTCCACAAAAAAATAATCCTTTAAAGGTTGGTAGAAAAAGCATTCCCAGGCCGGTGGAAAACAGTGCGTAACCTAAAATATTTTTAATATAATTATGTTGGCGTTTAACGTTTATTATTTCATTAATGCGCCTTATTCCCTGTTCAGGCGTTATTTCAGCGTTTACTGCCTGATTGATCAACTCATATAGTCTTGAAACCTGGTCTAAAGGAAGTACTCCGGGTTTTTGCAGGGTGACTTCCAGAGCCTTTGAATCATCATCTGCAATCTTTATGATTAAAAAAGTAGGTAAACTAATAACTTCCTCAGCTTTGAAACCATAAGCCTGGCATATTTTTTTCAAAATTGATTCTATAGACATCACTGCAATTCCTGCTGTAGTCAGAGCTCTGGAGAGTTCTGTCAGGAATTTCAAAAGTTGATGAGGTGATTCCCTCTCATCGGAATCATTTAAAGAGTTTATCTGAGGTGACTCAGTATGCGAAACCATTTTATCAATTCTTGAATTTGTTCACTTTGAATTTTCGGTGTGTAACGTATTTCCCATTTCTTCGTGGAGTAAATGAGAGATCTGAATGCTCTTCCTTACAGATAGTCCTGTTGATATGCCAGTCACCCAGTAGTACTTGAAGCGTATATGGAATTCACTGCCATATATAATATCTTTAATTCGGAACTCGACTTTTTCATATTTTCATCCGATCTTTTTTTAAGAATATTTCTTAACCAGTGGTCCAGATTTTAGGTGCAGTCTTGAATACCTGTAAAGCTTCGCCCGAATTGGAACAAAAAATAAGTTTTAACGAGATATGTTGTGATCTGGGATGAAGGTTGTTCAAATTTTTTGAAAATATGCAAGATGACTATTTTTTTCAATTATGGGCCTCCGCTCATGTTTGGATAAGTCAGGTCACATTATTGAGAAAAGTTAATATGAGAAAAGTTATATCCAAGCCTCGCGTTTACGAATCCTATGAAAAAAATGTTTTCAAATAAAATCCTCATTATAGGTTATGGCTCAGTTTCACAATGCACCCTACCCCTTTTACTGGATAAACTCGATGTTCCGCTAGAAAATATTACTTTAATTGATTTTGAAGACAAATCAAAAGCTCTGAAAAAATATACCAATCAGGGATTAAGATTCGTCTGTGAAAAAATTACCCCAAAAAATTTGAATCAAGTTTTGTCACAATATATGGAAAATGAAGGCTTGATCATTGATCTTTCATGGAATATCGATGCCAATGAAATCATCAGTTGGTGCCATGATCACAATGTATTGTACGTTAATACGTCTGTTGAAGTATGGGACCCTGCTGAGAAATTTTTGACTCAAAGCTTATTGGAAAAATCTCTTTATTTCCGACAAATGAAATTGCTTGAACTTTCCCGTGATTGGAAAGATGCGCCTACTGCTGTCGTTGACCATGGCGCAAATCCCGGCCTGATAACTTACTTCGTAAAGCAAGGCTTGCTGGATATTGCCGCTCGCACCTGTGCTGATAAGAAAGTCTCTCCCGAAGATGAAATAGAAATTGCCCTCCTTGCAAAAAACAGGGATTTTGCCCACCTGGCTAAGAAATTGGGAGTCAAAGTGATCCATTGTAGCGAGCGGGATACTCAAATTGCCAGCCGACCAAAGGAAGTTAATGAATTTGTAGGAACATGGAGCATTGAAGGATTAAGAGAAGAAGGAACGGCTCCGGTTGAAATCGCCTGGGGAACGCATGAGAACAAATTGCCGCACATGGCGTATATACCTCCTGATGGGCCGAAAAATGTGATTCTCTTGCCCCAGATGGGAGTTAATACATGGGTCAGATCATGGATACCGGATGAAGAAATTGTAGGTATGGCGATCCGTCATGGTGAGTCATATGGCCTTTCAAAATTGTTAACTGTTTGGGAAGGCGACAGGGCGGTCTATAGGCCTACCGTACATTATGCTTACATGCCCTGTCATGATACGCTTTCTTCTCTTTGCGAATTGCGTGGCCGGAACTATGAACTTCAACCCAAACTCAGGATTATGACAAATGAAATCACATCCGGAGAGGACATAATGGGTGCACTCTTGATGGGCCATTCTTATAATTCCTGGTGGACTGGTAGCGCATTGAGCATTGAAGAGACCAGATCCCTTGCTCCCGGTCAGAATGCTACTACTCTTCAGGTAGCTGCAGGCATTGTTGCTGCTATACTCTGGATGCTTGAAAATCCACGAGAAGGTATTAAAACACCTGAGGACTTGCCTCATGACTTTGTCCTGGATATTGCCAAACCCTATCTCGGAAAATTTATCTCCACACCGTCGTCCTGGACACCACTTAAAAATCGCAAAATATTTTTCAAAGAAAATCCAGCCGTGAAACACAATCCCGACCCATGGCAATTCGAAAATTTTCTTTTCGTAGGTTAATCCAGAACAAACTAACCCTCCAGGCAGACTGATGTCTGTCGAGGAAGGGTTCTTTCCTCTGTGCTTCTACGTTAAATGATCGACAAGATAATAATTCAGTGAGAATAAATTGACTGTTAACTCTACTTTCAGTTTTTTGTGGTGAAGAAAAGGAATACAGAGTCAATCATAACTTACAGAACTTCTGACACACTGCCGTCTAACGAAGTAAAAATCTTTAAATCTTCAGGTGCTTAAAAAATAAGTTACAGATATGCCTTTTTTCCTTGCTCACAGGCTATCTGTTTAACATATATTCTCATTTTATTTGTCGTTAAAATCTTGCGAGCTTTGAGTGTAATATTTTATTCTCCAGAACTATCAAACTAACTTCTGCATCCAGTAGTTTACTTATTGCTTCTTCTCTTTTGGTCTCAGCTTTCCTTATTAGTTCTCCGAGACTTTGAATCTGTGAATCTAATTTATTGCTAATTGTATCTAATTTTTTTGATTGTGTTAGTATAATCTTAGATTCTGCTGATTTCCTCAAACTGTCTGCGGCTATTATTAAACTATCAAAGTAAGCAACTTTCTCAGATGCTATTTCGAGTTCAGCTTTTACTTTTTCAACCTCTTCTTCGTCAATCATTAAATTGTGTTGTTGTCTTTCAATACAACATTCTACACTCATTTCATAACCTCCCTATTTTATGAGTAATTATTACAGTCTTAAATCTTTATAAATGTTTAGTTCAGGTTAAGTTATGAAGATAGTAAAGTAATAGTCACAAAAAAATTTTTAGCAAATTTTGCCCCCAGTTCACTTACTTCTGTATCCAGGTTTGCTATAGATCACTGGCAATTCTAAGGATATGTAAGATGAGAATTTCTACTCTATATCAGTTTTTATTTTTCTATTTTGTCCCCAAAGTATCTCACTTTTAATTTATTGAAATATACCGTATACAGTGATCCGTTATTGAGGAGAGATAAAGCGAGTAAGCGAGTAAGCACTTTCTCTTACTCGACCGTGTCTGTAATTTTGATATTTTCAGAATACCAGTCACGTCTCTTTTAATGCTGGCAAAATATCTTTTCCGTAAGCTTTAATAAAAGCTATCTGGTGTGGAGCTGCTGAATGAACGTAAATATGGGTAAAACCTATGCCGATAAATTTCCTTGCAAACCTAACTTGTTTCTCAGAGTTCTCTGAAAAGCAACCATTTTTTTCGCAGATTGTCAATGTTCATTTTCCATTTTGAGCAGACATTTTGGGAGTGTAAATCTTATTTAAGTAATAGACCTCTTGAAAGATGAGTAGTTTTTTAAGAACTATTAAGTTTTATTTGTCCAATTAAATATGGTGTCAGTCCTTCTTCCAGCAAGTGAAGATACTATTGCTGCAACCTGAGCAATAACCGCAGGATTATAGCGCAAAATAGGGCAGGTCAGACCTGTTCCCAG
>Ga0074193_1002364_pt1 | contig 17351 bp, 12 predicted proteins | sample EPASupsiteHSE605_FD_64523 | JGI IMG/M metagenome (GOLD analysis project Ga0074193, IMG submission 64523) | Bioremediated contaminated groundwater from EPA Superfund site, New Mexico - Sample HSE6-05 | ecosystem: Environmental > Aquatic > Deep subsurface > Groundwater > Contaminated ... | reverse complement strand
AGGTAAAACGGATGACTTTACGGTTCAAAATCAGGCCGATATGTTGGCAACCATGACCTCTGTAACCCAGACATTGACCATGCTTCTAGGTGGAATTGCGGGGATTTCCCTACTGGTTGGAGGAATTGGAATCATGAATATTATGCTTGTTTCGGTTACAGAACGAACTCGAGAGATCGGGATCCGCAAAGCAATTGGGGCGAAAGGTAACGATATTCTATTGCAGTTCCTTATTGAGGCGGTCGTACTTAGTGCCTTGGGAGGAGGCATCGGTATTGTCCTTGGTTCTGCCGGATCAAGCATTGCAGGTAAAGCCCTATCGATGCAAACCAGTATTTCGCTGGTCTCCGTCCTAATTGCTTTTGGTTTTTCAGCAGGTATCGGTATTATCTTTGGAGTTTTTCCGGCGCGAAAGGCTGCGGCGATGGATCCGATTGATGCTTTAAGGTATGAGTAAGCAGATTAGCGTGTCTTTGATAATGGTATGAGATAAAGGAACGATATAAAAGGAACACTTTTGATAGGATGAAATCACAAAAGGATCATTGGATTTTAGTTTGAAAGGAGAAAATGTACGTGAGAAAAATGAAACAAGCTCCAACAATTTGGGGTCTTCTTGTGATTATGGTCTTGCTGATTGGAATGCTTCCAGGGGTTGCGTTAGCGGATGACGAAAATCTGGGAAGGCTCGAATATGTATCCAGCACTGACTCCACGCTCATTACTGGCGAAACGAGTACTATTAATATTAGGCTTTACCAGTATCTGTCGAGTCTAGATACGTTTTCAGGAGCAGTGATCGCGTCTATTACAGATTCGGAGGGAACTGAGACGTATTATTCCATATCAGGGGGCTCAGGAAGTTATACGATTTCAGATGTTACCATCGATACTCCTGGTGATTATACGCTCACGGTTACAGCGGACACTGGAAATTCGGGTTCAGTTAATAGGCCACTCAAAGTAGTGAATGCTGTTGCAACGGTCTCAGGTTCACTCTTCATTAATACTGACAATACCTTGAGTGGCAAGCTTGTGGATTCCGATGGAAACGCATTGCTTAGAAAAACTATAACTATTGACGGGTCGACGGTAGGATCAACGGCTCAAAGTGTTACAACGCTTAGTGATGGAACGTTTACGTTTACTATGTCGCCAACTCTCTATGGAAATGTTAATATCAAATTTGCTGGTCATGTGGTTGGAACGATCCCAGTATCTCCGGCATACACTCAAAGTGCACGAATTGGCGGGTCTGCCGGAGATAATGTGGCCATGTCTATTGCGATCGCCAAAAACGGTTGGACCGAAGGGGCTCAAGCAGTTATTTTAGCGAGAGATGATCAGCTTTCAGATACAATGGCGGCAGTTCCGCTTTCTAAAATTCTCAACGCTCCGGTCCTTATGAGCAATTCTCAGACGCTAGATGAGCGGACGCTCACTGAAATTCGGGATTTAGGGGCTAAAAACATCTACATTGTTGGTGGAACAGTCGCTATTTCTCAAACTATCCAGGATAGTTTGGCTGAAGAGTTTAGTGTTATCCGGGTAGCAGGGCAACAAGGATACGATACGGCCGCCCAGATATCAACCTATGTCGGGAGTGAGTCAACTCACACAGCCTATATTGCCAATGGGGATGCTATACCAGATGCCATATCGGTTAGCTAAGTTTCAAGAAGGGATTTTGTGATATTCACCAAATCCCTTCTTATTTTGTCATTTGAGGCAGGTATATGCTAGATCATTCACTGAAAAGGGAAGGATGCGAGAGAGATTTGCTAAGGTCAACCATAATAAGTTTAAGGTCGGCCTCTTTCAGTGTTAGCAGGTCGAGGGCTTGTCGTTCGATGGGGTTATAGAGACTGTCCACACCGCCGCCGATTCCTAGTAAACCAACAAGTCCATTGGCAACATGAATTACGCTGGTCAGTTTCTCATGATTTTGCGCGCTGGCTGGAGAATGATGATAGGTAATAGCTTCAACAAGGTCATCAGGTAGATTCCAAGATTCAGCAAGAAGACCTCCGACCTTGGCATGGTCGAAGCCTATAACTTTTCCCTCAAGTTCAACATAAGAAAGCTTCAATTCGGACGCTTTCTTTAATAGATAATCGCTTACTTCCCGAACGTAAATCGAGATAATCAGCTTTCCGATGTCATGAAGTAAGCCTGCGGTAAAGGCAATGTCTGCGTAAGGGAGTTTTCGGTGTTGACACAAACGTTTTGCTGCCATCCCAGTGAGTAGGGAATGTTTCCAGAGTCCCTCTTGATCGATGTCATACCCTACCAATTCGATCTTAAGTAAGGGGGCAATTGCGGTAGACATTGCTATCCCTTGTATCACCTGAAAACCAAGCAGGACGATAGCTTCTTGAAGGGAAGAGATGCGTTTTGCGTAACCATAGTACGAAGAATTCGCTTGACGAAGTATGCCTGCAGTTAGCGAAGGATCTTGACTAATAACGACTTCGAGGTCTTTTGCGGAGGTTTTGGGATTTTTTGTTAAGGAAATCAGCTGGGTAGCGGTCAAAGGTAGAGGGGGGAGATCTCGTACTCGCTTTAATATATGTTCCAAGTTGATAGGCAATTAAAACCCCTCCTTACATATTTTCCTGGTCTATATTTAAGTAGTTATAAGTGTATAACCTATAACTATTTTCTTCAATTAATAATATAAAATTACAATAATTTTTCTGAGATCATGAGATTAAACGCCTTTGAGGATAATCGCATCTCTTAACTTACTTTACCCTGAAGTTCATAATCGAATCAAGATATGATTCCGCTGCAGAAACCCCTTGTTATGCTATTAATATTACGTTATATTGTCATCCTGAGCGAAGCGAAGGATCTTTTGTCTCTAGATCCTTCGCTCTCGCTCAGGATGACACAAAAATAATTGCAGTGAATTGATATTTTATAACGTTTATAGACTTGTCGAACAGCGGAATCAGATATTAAAATGTGGGAAATTGTTTGATCGAGAATAAAGAACTTTAATGAAATTGCTGCTGAAATGGCATACTTTTAGTAGTAATTTTCTCTTGAGGTTTATGACTAGTCAATGACAAATTACAAATATGAAACGAAGGAGCGTTGATGTGTGCTGAAATTGTTTAAGTTTTTGAAACCTTACTCGGCAATGATAACAGGTGCATTAGTTTTGCTGTTTTTACAAACGTTGGGTGATCTTTATCTTCCTACATTGATGTCAGATATTATAAATAATGGAGTTATGCAAGGTGACACCGGCAAGATTCTACACATTGGAGGATTTATGCTCTTGGTTGCCGGTGGGGGAGCGTTATGTTCGATTATAGCTAGTTACTTGTCATCAAGATCTGCCGTGGGCTTAGGCACAATTTTACGAAGTAAAGTGTTTGGAATCGTGGAGAGCTATTCACTGCACGAATTTGATAAGTTAGGTACGGCTACGCTAATAACCCGGACCACCAATGATATCAATCAGGTTCAAATGGTGGCCGTGATGATCTTGCGGATGATGGTCAGCGCTCCAATGATGGCTATTGGAGGGATTGTTATGGCCTTACAGGAAGACAAAGAGCTAACCTGGGTACTTGCGGTTGCTATACCAGTTCTGGCTGGTGTCATTGCCGTAATTGCCTCAAGGATGATCCCACTCTTTCGATTAGTTCAGGTGAAAATCGACAAAATCAACCTCGTTCTTCGGGAGAAGCTCACAGGTATTCGAGTCATTCGTGCTTTCGATACCGTCGAACTTGAAATGAAACGATTTGATGAAGCAAATGTTGACTTAACAGACAACTATATTAAAGTCAATAGAATTATGGCATTTATGATGCCCTCCATTATGCTGGTAATGAACTTTACTTCCTTGGCAGTGCTTTGGTTTGGTGGAATTCGCATAAGTAATGGTAACATGGATCTAGGGGCTTTAGCAGCCTTTACCCAATATGCAATGCAGATTATGTTTTCGATGCTGATGCTGTCCTTGATGTTTATTATGGTTCCCCGGGCCCAAGCTGCTGCAGTAAGAATTAATGAGGTCCTGGATACTGTCCCTGAAATTACTGATCCCAACAAAACAGTAGATACCTTTACTGAAAAAGGCAACCTACAATTCAAGGATGTAACCTTTTCTTACCATGGTGCCGAAGAACCTGCCTTGCGTGATATAACCTTTTCAGCTCGGCCAGGCAAAGTAACAGCGATTATAGGCAGCACCGGTTCCGGTAAATCGACTCTGATCAACTTAATTCCCAGGTTCTATGATGTGGATAGTGGAAGTGTTCTGATTGATGGAGTCGACGTGCGGGAGATGTCTCAGGAAACTTTGCGAGCGAAAATCGGCTTTGTACCGCAAAAAGCGCAGCTGTTTTCCGGAACGATTAGTGAGAATATTAGATTTGGCAATGAACAGGTCAGCGATGAAGAAATCAGGCGTGCTGCCGAAATTGCTCAAGCAAGTGAATTTATTGCAAATTTTGAGGGTGGATTCGAACACCAAATAACTCAAGGGGGTACCAATGTATCAGGTGGGCAGAAACAACGTCTTTCCATTGCCCGGGCCTTGGCCAGAAAACCTGAGGTTTATATCTTTGACGACAGCTTCTCTGCGCTTGATTTTAAAACGGATGCTCGTCTAAGGGCCGCTCTAAAAAAGGAAATTACTGCAGCGACCATAATTATTGTCGCTCAGCGGGTAGGTACTGTTATGGATGCCGACAATATCATTGTTTTGGATAAAGGACAAATTTCTGGAATGGGAACTCATAAGGAACTATTAGCAACCAATGAAGTATATCGCGAGATCGTTGCATCACAGTTATCAGAGGAGGAAATCGCATGAGTGAGGAAAATAGACCACCAAAACCCGCCCCGAGACCTGGGGGCGGTGGATTTGGTGGTGGGTTTGGTGCACCTGTCCAAAAAGCTAAAAACTTTAAAGTAAGTTTAAGAAGGCTCTTAAGATATTTAAGTCCCCATAAGATTAACCTATTACTTGTGGTTCTATTTGCAATCGCCAGCACAATTTTTACCATAGCTGCGCCCAAAGTAGCTAGCCAGGCAATGAATAAGCTTCAGGATGGTTATATGGCCAAGATGATGCTCCGGCAAATGTCAGCAGCACAAACTAAGGCCGTTCAGCAAATTAACCTGCAAATGAAGCAAATGCCAACGCCGGGAGTCGGGATAAGTCAACCAGTTTCTGCAGATCCTGAAACCCTTAAGGCGATGCAAGAGTTTATGCAGCTTCCGATGCTAAGTACTGTGACAGACCCCAACCAGAAGGCTGACATTGTTCAGAAAATGATGGACTTAAGCAAGAAAATGCCGGGAAATGCCCAAGCTGGGGAAGAGAATGTAAAATTGACCCAAGATCAAATTAATGGGGTGATTCGGGCCATTCGTGAAACCAATGGACAATATGATTTTCATTACATTGAGAGGATTGTTCTAATTCTAATGGGAATGTATATAATTAGCGCCCTCTTTAGCTTAATTATGGGTTTGGTAATGTCGGGGGTTGCGCAGAAAACAGTACGGGATATGCGCAGGCAGGTAGATCAAAAATTGAACCAATTGCCCTTAAAGTATTTTGATAAACATTCCCATGGCGATATATTAAGTCGGGTTACCAATGATATTGATACCATCGCAACCACTTTGCAGCAAAGCTTAACTCAAGTCATTACTTCATTAATCACTATTATTGGCTACATCATTATGATGTTTACAATCAGCTCTATACTCACTCTCATAGTCGTGGTAACATTACCATTATATATCATTTCTACGGCAACGATCACCAAGAAATCGCAGAAATACTTTGCACTCCAGCAGAAAGAATTGGGACAACTCAGCGGCCATGTGGAAGAAATGTATACGGGGCATAAGATCGTTAAAGTCTTTGGCCGGGAGAAAGATTCAATTGAAAAATTTGAAGCGATCAATGGGCGGCTAAATACGGCCGGCTGGAAAGCTCAATTTATTTCAGGCATCATGTTCCCTCTGATGAACTTCATCAGTAATCTGGGGTATGTGGGCATCAGTATTGTCGGCGGAATCTGGATTACCCGGAACCTCCTTGGGTTAGGTGATATTTTAGCGTTTATTCAATATTCGAGGTCTTTTACCATGCCCATAGCACAAACCGCCAATATTGCTAACATCATTCAATCGACGGTTGCGTGTGCAGAACGGGTTTTCGAGATTCTTGACGAGGAGGAAGAGGTTCCTGATAAGTCTGATGCCCAAGTCATTGAATTCGCAAAAGGTCGAGTCAGCTTTGAAAACGTGGATTTCCGCTATGAAGAGGATGAACCGCTGATTGAAAGTATGAATCTCCAGGTAGAGCCGGGGCACACTGTTGCCATTGTAGGCCCAACCGGTGCGGGCAAAACCACTTTGGTAAACCTTCTGATGCGCTTTTACGAAATCAATGAAGGAGCGATCAAGATTGATGAGGTTGATATCAGGGATATTAAACGCAGCGAACTGCGGCAAATGTTTGGGATGGTATTGCAGGATACGTGGTTGTTTAACGGAACCATTAAAGATAATATAGCCTATGGAAAACAAGGGGCAACAATGGACGAAATAGTGCAGGCGGCCAAAGCAGCTCATGCCGATCATTTCATCAGAACGCTGCCTGAGGGTTATAATACAGTACTTAACGAAGAGGGAACTAATATTTCCCAAGGGCAAAAACAGCTGCTTACCATTGCTCGGGCCATTTTGGCAGATCCGATCATTTTGATTCTTGACGAGGCAACCAGTAGTGTTGATACTAGAACAGAGGTCTTAATTCAAAAAGCTATGGCCAATTTAATGAAAGACAGAACGAACTTTGTCATTGCCCACAGGTTGTCGACCATCCGCGATTCGGAGCTTATCTTGGTAATGAACAAAGGTAGAATTATTGAAATGGGGAATCATAAAGAACTGCTCACTAAAGGTGGCTTCTATGCAGACCTCTATAATAGCCAATTTGCTGAGCAAAACTCGGAAGAGGAAGTTGGATGAGACTAATATATAGGAATCATTTTTAAAAAGAGGGATTATGAATGTTCTATAGAAAAGCGCCTAAGGGGAAAGTGATGAGGAAATCACAAGATCCAACCTCCGAAGTAAAACAGATAAATCATAATGGGTTAAAATGGATTGACATAATCAAGCCTACTAAGAATCACATAGACACGCTGAAATTACAATTTAATTTTCATGACTTATTATTAGAAGACTGTCTAACAGAGCATCAACGGCCAAAGGTCGATGATTTTGACGATTACTGCTTTATTGTATTGCATTTACCACGGTATAAAAAGGAAACAGGTAGTATGGAAACTGAGGAAGTAGACATTTTTATAGGTTCAGATTATCTAGTTACATTACATGAAGGTGAATTAAAGCCTTTGGTCGGGTTGGCTAATGTATGTTCTATGAAAACAGCAGCAAAGCAGGAATATATGAGTAAAGGTTCTGCTTTGCTCCTTTACGAGATAATCAAGAGATTATTTAATTATTGCTTCCCCATGCTTGATAAAATCGACATCCGATTGAGTGACATTAATCAGAATGTATTTAAAGATGTATCCAAGACAATGTTGGAAACGATTACCAAGACAAAGATGCAGATTATTAATTATCGTAGGGTTATCAAACCATTAAGACCCGTAATTCTCATGCTTGAAAAAGTAATCACTAAATTCCTTCCCGAAGACATGGATGTTTATTTTGATGATATAACGGACAAGATGGAAAAAATATGGGACATGTTAGAGAATCATAAAGAAGTCATCGAGTCAATGGATAGCACGTTTAGTGCCTTAACCAATCAACGCATAAATAATTTAATGCGGACGTTCACCGTAGTACAAGTTGTGACCCTACCGATGGTGCTGGTTGGTGGCTTATTCTCAATGAATGTTGAAGGAGTTCCAATGCACTTGTACCCAGGGGGATTCTGGATAGTCTTTGGAATGATTTTGGTTCCAACAGGACTGATAGCCTCAATTTTGATGATCAATCGAAAGAAATGGTTTTAGACATTAGTTCACTGCTGGTATTGGCTTGCTAGGAATTCCTCAAGAGTTAGTCCTTGCTTTGTAATCATTTGAGCAACATCAATTCCTACATACCGAATGTGCCATGGTTCGGCCTGGTATCCGGTAATATGTTCTTTTCCCTGTTCATAGCGGATAATAAAGCCGAATGCTGGTGCAGTTTGTGCTAACCATTGTCCTTCAGGAGTGGCCGCGAAAGACTGCGATAATTGATAGTTATTGGTGGCAGTACTGACATCAATAGTTAAGCCTGTCTGATGTTCACTGCCACCTGGCGGAGCGCTAAACTGTACCTTAGTTGGCGATATTTGAATATTTCGGGCATAGATTTGAGCCTGGCGTGCATAAGATCGGTACCCTGACACCCCCGTTAAGGATATCTTGTTCTGCTTGGCTTTGGTAAATAGTTGTTCTAAAGCCAATGAGGCTTCTTTTCTCATTTGTTTTTTGGGGTCATATGCTTGACAAGTGAAGGGAATATTAGGAACCACTAGATTCGGTGGGACGTATTCTGCCGGTAAGCCGTTTACCTTATTAACTAATGCTAATGTATCAGTCGGGTTAGCAACCAAGCGAAAATGAGTGTCGATGAGTTTCTGTAATGAAGCTTTTGTCCAAGGCCCATAGATTCCATCTGCTTTGATTGGGGGAAACTTCTGTTGAAGCTGTAGAATCACAGCAGCAGTCTTGGGACCGTAAATTCCATCGACCGGTATCCTGAATCCAAAAGAAAGCAAAATGCTTTGCAGCGCTTTAACCTGGGGATCCGTAGTTCCTTGGCGATAAATTCCCTCGGGCAATTTCGGAATATCACTCAATGTTATCACCTCTATCATAATTATATTCATTGGTCATTACACGATTCTTCTTCCAGTCGTGTGGGCGCTCACTAAATGTTTTAGGATTTAGTTTTTTTAAACACAAACACTGCCAGACCACCACTTGGAGGGTCTGGTTTTCTTTTATTTGGATTTTTTTTATAATCCAGGGAGGGAAATAGAGGGAAGTATTGAATAGAGAAATAATAAATAGTTAGATTTTATTATGAGGAGTGATGGTAAAAAAAATTTTTATTACAATATGAGGAATTTGAAAGTATGTGAAATAAAGATCATTAGCTATAAAAAGAAAAGGATGGGAGTAATGCATGAAATTAAGTCACAAAATTGGTGGCTCTATTATTTTGATGGCAATTATCGCCATAGTTTCAATATCAGTATTAATTATGAATTTATCTAGTATTAATTATGATTTTATTAATTTTATATCTAAAGACCTAAAAATCAATACAGAAGCAATTAATATTTATTCTTTAGGTTTACAAAGAGGGCAAGCAGTTAGGAATATCATCCTATCTGGAGGCAAAGATCAGACAGCAAGAGATAATTTGAAAAAAGCTTGTGATGATAGTCTAAAAAATTTAGAAAATTTGAATAAACTCACCAAAGGAACTGATCTAAATGATAAAATTAACGCCATCACAACTGTAACAAATGATGACATTCAATTGGAAAATGAAATCATAAGGTTGCTTGATACAAGTTCTTCCCAGGATGCGATTAATCTACTTAACACCAAAGAGACCCCCACCTGGAGACAGGTAAAGACTCTCTATGTCGATTTAACGGATAACATAGATCAACAGTTTAATGCTAAAGTTATTAATATCCAAAAAAATACAACTAATATTATTATAATTGCCTTAGTTTTCTTAAGCGTCCTGATAGTCATTACGATATTAATATTATTTATCATAAGAAAACTAATATTGAAGCCTATCGCCTTGCTTCAACAGCAATTTGATGCCTTAAATGATAACGATGGCGACCTAACCCAAAGAATAGTGATAAAAAACAACGATGAGCTTGGTAGTCTTGGGGAAGCTTTTAATAAATTTATAGAGAAAATTCATGATATTATGATTAATATTCTGACCAACTCAGAGACGGTTTCCGCAATAGCACATCAAATGGCCGCGATTGCAGATCAAAATGGGAAAACAGCTTCTTTAGTTTCACAACGTGTTAATCAAGTAACGTTGGGAGCCAAAGAGCAAGTTGAGTATGCGGGCTCAATTCTCGAATTAATGGAACATACCCAGGGCTTACTCGATGAGGGCGAGAAAAAAGCCAAAGAAGCAGCCGAGAACGCTTATAATGCAACAGAAGTAGCACATATTGGGCATTCGGCAATTAACGAAGCTATCTCTCAGTTCAATACCGTAATAGAAACAGTAAAAAATACTGCTAATAGTATTGAATATTTGGGAGAACGTTCTCAAGAAGTATCAAATATTACAACTGTTATTACCGAAATAGCAAATCAAACTAATTTATTGGCACTAAACGCGGCAATTGAATCAGCTAGGGCCGGTGAACAGGGGAAGGGATTTGGTGTAGTAGCCGAGGAAGTTAAAAAGTTAGCCGAACAATCTAAGCAAGCTGCACAAAAAATAACAGAATTAATTTCACAAATTTATCATGAAATATTAAAGACTGTAGGACTTATCGGCCAGAGTTCTCAGGCGGTGGCCGATCAATTAAGCATGATACAAAAAGGTAGGCAATCATTAATGGTTATCGTCCAAAAGGTAGAAAATACTGAACTGGATTCCAAAAAGACCAAAGAAATATTTAATGGCTTACGGAACAGTTCCGATAGAGTCCTCAACACCATTGAACAAACAACAACTATTATTACTTCTTCATCAGAAGCTACCGAAGAAGTGGCCGCATCGGTTGAAGAGCAATTGGCATCCATGCAGGAAATTTCCGCAAATTCATTACAATTAGCCGAACTGGCTAAAAATCTGGATCTCGAAATTGGGAAATTTAAAGTCTAAGACACTGAAAAGCGTCTTTTTCGTGTCCCTTAAATAATCCAATACTCTCATTCCTCCAACTAAAAGCGTGAATCCGCAAAAAGTTAGATTATTTAAGGGTGAGAGTGGATAAATTAATTTTTACAAAGGAGGTACAGAGTATGTTGAAGGTTGCGGTGATCGGTGCTGGGAGAATGGGTAGCGTAGTTGGTAGACAACTGCCAGACGACGTAGAGAAGTTGATTATCGACATTAATGAAGCAAAGGCTAAGGTTTTAGCCGAAGAAATTGGAGGAAGCTATGCATCAACATTAGATGCCGCAAAGATGGCAGATGTAATTGCGGTAATGCTGCCAACGCCGGAAATTGATGCAGTCGTGAATCAGCTTGTAAGAGTCGCTAAGGATGGGGCTATTATAATGAACATGGCCACCAATGGTACGGTGGATGAAAAAGTAAGAGAAAAGAATGATCGAATAATAATTGTTGACACGAAAATTATTGGTCATGCTATGTCTATGGTGCAGGGTTCGCCAGCTTACGTGGTGGTAAAAACCGAGGATCAAGTGCTCCTGGAAAAGATCCAATATGTTTTGCCAGGCTTTACAAAGGTTTTGATGGGGAACGCGGATATTATTCCTGAAATCGCGAAAATCGGATCTTCTGAAGGTATCCGGGCAGCAATTATGGTTCGAAAGCTACTGAAAAGATACAATATACCTAAAGACTGGGAGGATATTGTAATTTATACGGTTTGCGCTGGAACTATGCGTTCCTATGTGGAGAATGATTTAGGTCATTTCGCTAAAGAATTAGCAGAGAGACTGGAAGCAGAGTTGTGAACAACTAACGAGGCTTAAATCTTCATAGATTCTTAATAAATAATTCATTATTTTACCAAACTTTTTTTTTATAATCTTTATGGTCATAAATATAGAATGATAAAGAATTGGAGGTAATATAATAATGAGTTATAGCCCCAATAAACGATTCAAAATTAAGATTTCACGAAGTTACCCTAAAGCTATTCCAGATCAAGGTCATCCTCGTATGATTAGCATACTAAGTACAGGTTTAGTAGGTGCACTTATAGGGAGTTTGATATCAGCGGGAGTAATTATTTCAGTGTACTCCAATAAATCTCAGGCCGAGCCGACTCTTCCAGTTGTTTTAGGGCAACAATTGCCCAATATAATGCGAGTGAGCTACGATACTTCTTCTTCCTATCCCGTAGTGGATATTGCAAAAAATGTTGGACCTGCAGTAGTAACTATTTCGAATTTCCAATCTGAAAATCGTCAGGGATTTGGCTATGGTGGTTTTGGTGATAGTCAAGGTAATAATTTAATAGAAATAGGGAGCGGTTCAGGATTTATCATTGATGCCAATAATGGTTATATTGTAACTAATAATCATGTAATCGAAGGAGCTCAGAAAGTATCAGTTAGCTTAGCCGATGGGACAAATTTCGATGCTCAAGTGATCGGTTCGGATATACGAACCGATTTAGCTGTAATTAAGATAAGCAACGCCAGTAATTTAACGGCTGTCGTACTCGGGGATTCTTCAAAACTTCAGGTGGGGGAACCGGTTGTTGCTATTGGTAATCCAGGGGGAGAAGAATTTGCTGGCTCTGTAACTGCCGGTGTAGTCTCAGCTACTAACAGGATTATAGATTTACAAGGTGAGTCCAGTTTTGACTTGATTCAAACAGATGCAGCGATTAATCCGGGTAATAGTGGTGGACCATTAGTAGACTATCTTGGACAAGTAGTTGGAATTAATTCTGCAAAATTTCAAAAAACAGGGTACGAAGGAATAGGTTTTGCAATACCTATTACAAACGCTTTACCTACAATCCAGCAGCTAATCCAAAAAGGTTATGCCAGTCATGCCGGATTGAATATCCAGATTGCTAGTCAATACACAAAAGAGCTTGCAGCACAGAAGGGTTTGCCCGCAGGAGCTTACATATCCAAGGTTATTGCTGGTGGACCAGCTGATCAAACCGGATTAAAACCGGGAGATATCATTACAAAAGTTAATGATAAAGTAATTTCGGATTCTTCAGGATTGACCCATGAACTATTTAAATATAGTCCTGGAGATAAAATAAAAATTACTTATTATCGCGATGAATCTTCACAAGATGTAACCATTACCCTTGCAGAGATAAAAAGTGAATAGTCTTTTGTCGGGAAATGAAAAGGACCTCCAAATTGGAGGTCTTTTTGTATAACTTTTATATATTTGATACGAGCGTTGTTGTCTAAGTTTTGATCACTAATTAGAACCCTAAATGTAAAACATTTTAGTATATTCATACCGACATAAGACATAAAGTAATGAATTTGGTCATCAAGGCTAACGCGGAAGCAGTTGGCACAGAAACTGCCATATTAAGGCTATTCCTATGATCTCCCCTGTTACTACTTTGTTAACTACCTTATCCGTTCTTACAGCGATTCTAGCTGCTCCCCAACTCTCAATCTTCATAGTAATCACCTCCTAATCTATATATTCATATCGCTTTGGTAATGAAACTGTTTTTTAATCAATTTTTCCAATAAGGTGTCTCATTTTAGCAAATATGAGGGACTAGGTAGTACAAGAAAGATCTTAACTTATGGAGAATAATCCGAGACACCCACTTCTATAAGAGGGTGTTCCGATTTCCACTTCGGTGGCGATAGTCTACAGTGGAGACTATCGTCGAAAGCGCACGGCCTTTAACGAATACTATCGCGCTGAGAATTAGTATCACCGAGTCGCCTTCTCAATAGAAACACTTGGCGGCGAAGGCGGTAGATTCCCTCACCGAAGTCCCGATGTTCAGCTTTAACTGAACAAGTTCACTTGAGCATGCTAATGTATAACTATTAAGAATATTATAACATTTATTTTACATAAAGTTAACCTAAAATTAACAAAAAATCAACATATGATTCTGCAGAAAGTCTCAAACGATATAAAATATCAAGCCACTGCAATTATTTTTGTGTCATCCTGAGCGAGAGCGAAGGATCTAGGCAATATTAAATCTCTAGAAGTGTTCCATTTAAAACACGGACTTTGTTTTAGGACATATTACTCCTTAAACAAAGTCCGTGTTTATTCATTGTAATCAGTAAAAGCATCCACTGGTTAGGGTAGCTTGACTGAGACTTAAAACAAAGTTTGTCGTAACAAAGCTTATGATGAATATAATAAATTTTTCGGCATATAATTCTCAACGTGGTCTAAGCTCTAATGTGGTCTAAGCTCTTATTTATTGATGTGAAAAATAGTACTTTTATTCGCAAAGTTTGTACTAGAGAAAGAAGGATGCATAGTGGGGAGATTTCTAAAGAAAGCCCTATCGTGGCCAAAATTAGGTATTGGTATAATAACCATCTTTGTTCTGAGCGTTGGAGGAAGCATCCTTTGGATTAACTCTTTGGACGTTAGCAAATTAGAAAGTCCCTTGTCACAGCCCTCTGTTCTTTATGACGAAAATGGCGAACCAGCCTCGCAATTTTCTTCTTCGCGTATCATACCTATTATGCAAAACCAAATCCCTCATCAGTTAAAAAGTGCCATTGTTGCAGTTGAAGACCGCCGTTTTTATGAGCATCAAGGGGTTGATATTCATTCAATTTCGCGAGCGTTCGTCCACGATTTAATAGCTGGTGGCTTATCCGAAGGGGGCAGCACAATTACCCAGCAATTAGCCAAAAATCTATTTTTGCCTTCGGATAAGACATTCTCTCGGAAATTAAAAGAAGCTGCCTATGCTATAAAAATCGAGTACATGCTCGACAAAGATCAGATTTTAGTAGCCTATCTTAATCAGATCTATTTTGGCGAAGGATGTTGGGGCATTCATAATGCGGCCCAATTTTACTTCAGGAAAAAGGTTGAGGACCTCACTTTGGAGGAATCCGCAATGCTTGCGGGGCTTCCCAAAGCCCCTAGCGCTTTTTCCCCTCTTAAAAACATGGGGAAATCTTTAGAACGGAGAAATTTGGTTCTTGAGTTAATGAAAGAACAGAGTTATATCTCGGCTGCTGAGTATGAAAAAGCGATTGCTCAGCCGATCCTCCTAAAACAAGGATCAGAAGAAAATCTAACAGGGCAATGTGCACCGTACGTAGATTATGTAATCGAAGAAGCAATTAATCGCCTAGGATTTACTGAAGCTCAAATTCTAAGCGGAGGTCTGCAAATATACACTCAGATGAGTCCTGAAATTCAAAAAGAAGCCCAGGACATCTATAAAGATAACAGTTTCTTTCCAGCTGGGACGAAAGATCAAACACTCCAAAGTGGAGTGGTCATAATTAATCACCATACGGGAGGAATTAAAGCGTTAGTAGGATATCGTGGAGAAAGCATTTTCCGTGAGTTTAACCATGCTACACAGCTCAAACGTCAACCGGGTTCTTCAATTAAGCCTTTGGTGGTATATGGTCCAGCCTTAGAAAAGGGGTATACTTCAAATTCTTTGCTTAATGACAATCCGATAAATATCAATGGGTATGCGCCCACCGATGAGGATCACAGAAACCGAGGTTATATTACGATGCAAGAGGCTCTCCAGAATTCTTGGAATATTCCCGCCGTTTGGCTTCTAAACAAGATTGGGATAGATAGTGGCATTGATTTCGCCTCAAGGGCCGGGATTCCCTTAGAAAAAGAGGATCGTACACTAAGTTTAGCCTTAGGAGGTCTTACCAATGGAGTCTCACCACTTCAAATGGCTCAGGCCTATGGAGCATTTGCAAATCTTGGAATTATGAATAAAGCCTATGCCATTACCAAGATCACTACGAAAGAAGGTCGGGTCTTAGTCCAAACGCAACCTGTTTCAGTTAAAGTAACGACTCCAACGGTAGCCTATGCGATGACCCTCTTGCTACAAAATGTTGTAAACTATGGAACGGGCAGAAATGCCTATCTTGGACGACCTACTGCGGGTAAAACCGGTTCGGTCGAACTTCCACCCACCCAAGAATTTTTAGGGATTAAAAAAGGAGCTAAGGATGTTTGGTTTGTTGGTTATACCCCTGAACTAACGGCTGCCGTTTGGATGGGTTACGATAAGACCGACCGCAATCACTATCTCACCACTTCGGGAGGCTCTGGTCCTGCTGTAGTATTCCATGAAATTTTATCTCGAGCTCTTAGTTCAACTCCAGTTGTACCTTTTGAGGTCCCTTCGGAATACGTTGGCAAGCAGTATAGAAACTTAAAGCCAAACGATCCGTTGATTCAGCCCAAGGGCAGTTCAAATGAGAATAACGAGGATAAGTCTAAAAGCCAAAGTCAGGACCAGGACCCCAAAATGGACAAGAACCAAGATCAGAGCCAGGGTCTTTACTAAGGTCAGGGTTTTACCGTAATTAACCAATCTACTCTCCCTTTATCAATTCCGAGACTCCCACTTCAAATAAGGGGTTGTTCCGATTTCCCTTGCGGTGAGGGTAGACTTCCCCATCGAAGTCCCGATGTTTAGCTTTAGATGAACGAGTTCACTAGCCCAAATTACGGAATAAATGAGAATCTCTATCGTTGAAAGAATTTATATAGGCTCTCACTTTTGTTCGAGCTCGCACAAAACTTTGGTACCTCTTATTAGACATATTCTCATTACCGTAAATTTTCCACCCTTTTGTTTTAACTAGTTTCAAAGTAGAATGCCCCATGTAACCGAGTACATCTTTTAATGGATAACCAAGAAAAATTCCTATTTCGTGTGGGAAATCACTACTTCTCAGCCGCTCAATCAAAAAATCCACATAACCTTCTAAAGAATATTGTTCAGGGTAGCCAAATCTCTGGAGATACTTTAAGTTAGCTTTATTGCAGAGCGCAGTATCTAGAGAATTTGAATGATAGAAAAAAACTTGGACACTCCCATTTTGCTTTTTTATTTCTCGTAACTGTATTTTTATACTAAGGCAGAGTTTGCATTCTTCCCAATGTGAGAATTTTGTTCCGCCTTTGGTAAGGGAAATGTTCAACAACTCGGCCGGTTTAACGCCCACTAACGTAGCGCCAACGAGGTCAACCAGATGTAATAGATAACAATTACAGGAAGGTTTATTGTGTAGTAAATTCACTACTCCTTTCAGTTGATTACATATTTGTACATCTTCCAAAAGTGAATTTTCCATTATAACATTGCCCCTCTCTGTTTTAATTTTTAAACCTAATAGATAACGGCAGAATCTGAGGCCTCAATTCTTATATTACATCGGGCGGCTAAATAATATTGATAATCATTATCAATTAAATTACTAATAAGATCATACTCTAATTTTATTTCTTTGTAAAGATCAATTTTGGGGAACTAACCTATGTGAATAAAGGGATAGTATCTAATTGATAAAACTGCTCTGGAAATCGCCCTGAAAGTGGCCAAAGGTGAGAAAGTTGACGCGAGTATCCCCGTTGAGCTGGAGCTTGTTATGAAGTAATGGACAAAGAAAGAGGTCTGA
>Ga0074193_1002363_pt1 | contig 17356 bp, 19 predicted proteins | sample EPASupsiteHSE605_FD_64523 | JGI IMG/M metagenome (GOLD analysis project Ga0074193, IMG submission 64523) | Bioremediated contaminated groundwater from EPA Superfund site, New Mexico - Sample HSE6-05 | ecosystem: Environmental > Aquatic > Deep subsurface > Groundwater > Contaminated ... | reverse complement strand
CTCGCTCCTCGAGAAGTCCGGCGCGCACGGGGTCGGGCTCTCGGGCAACGACGGCAACCTCCTCGTCGGACGGCGCCTGACCCCGCAGACGGTCCGGATCGGCGACCACGAGGAGCAGGTCGACCTCGGGCACGTGGGCGAGGTCGAGGTCGTGAACCCGGCCCTCCTCGCGACCCTGCTCGACGACGGGTATATCCCGGTCGTGGCTCCGATCGCGATCGACCGCGACGGCAACGCGCTCAACATCAACGCCGACACGGCCGCGGCCATGATCGCGGTCGCGGTCGGGGCGTACAAGCTGATCAACATGACCGACGTGGACGGGGTCATGGACGCGGATCGGACCGCCGTCTACCGCCGGCTCTCGGTGAGCGACGCCCGGGGCATGATCGCCTCCGGGGCGGTCGCGGGCGGGATGATCCCCAAGGTCGAGGGGATGTGCCAGGCACTCAGCGCGGGCGTCCGGTTCGCACACATCATCAACGGCAACACCGAGCACAACCTCCTCCTCGAGCTCTTCACCCGCGACGGCGTGGGGACCATGATCTACGGGTAAGCCGGGTCCGACCGGCCGCCCCTCTCTTTCTCTGCCCGATCCCCCGATCGCGCCGCGTCCCGCCCGCTCAACTGCCGGATGGGGAGAGCGTCGTCGCCCCGTCGGCCGGCGCACCCGGGCGGAGCCCGGGCTGCGACAGAGGGCGTGTCGAATAACGGGATTTTGTTCGGCGTCTGTCTCGGGCGAGCAGTCGCTGTTCCGGGGGCGGGCTCGGGTCAGCGCGCCCTCGGGGGGCGGCCCGTCCCGGTATCGCCGGGGTGGTCGCGCCCCTCGCCGACATTTCGCCGTTCCGATCGGCGGTTCTCCTCTCTCTCGGCCCGGCGCAGGATATGGTGGGCGTTGAGCGTCGCCACGCGGTCTCGAATCGGGTTGTCGATCTCCTTTTTCATGCTTCTCACCCCATGCGGATCGTGATCCCCGGGACGGCGCCGGACGCGACCGCCCTGGCCGCACCGAGCGCCTGCCGGATGCTCGCCTCGTCGACCGGCATGCCGCTCATCCCGACAAGGTCCCGGATCGTGACCGTCTGATTCTGCTCGAACGGCACGTTCACGGTCAGGAGGCCGTAGAGATCGCCGCTCACGGTCCCGTTCACCCGGAAGGTGATCCGGTCCTGGCCCGCCCGCACGGCCGCGAGCACGGCCTCGAGCAGGGCCCGGTTGTCGAGGGTGACCGGCACAGTCCGGTCCATCGTTCGGCCGGCCGGCAGGACGAACGGACCGGTCTGCCCGGTCCCGAGCTGCCGCAGGCCCGTGCTCTCGACCGAGTGGACCGTGAACGCGACGTCCTTGAGGGGGATCTCGAACGAGTTCGGGTTCGTTACCCGCACCTGCACCTGGAGGGTCGTGCTCGCCGGAGTGAGCGTGCCGAGCTGGACCCCTTCGACGGCGACCGTCGGCTGCGTGATGCAGCCGGCCGCGCCGATGATCGCGAGGACGGCAGCAAGGACCAGAACGGGGGTAAGATACCGGGGCATGAGAGTCTCCAGAACCGTGAGGTGCGTGCGGTGGTCATGGGGCTGGATTCTACTTAATGGTATTCTCGATGTGGCCCTCAAGGGCTTTTAGCGATCCGATGGGGACGTTTCCGCTCCACAGGGGCTCGATTCAGCGCCGGATACGGCAGATCCATCGGTCGTAGATCGGATCCCGCTCGTTCTCCACGATCTCGACCCCGCGGCCCGCCTCGACCGCCCAGCTCCCGACGAGCACGGCCTCGGGCTCGGTCCCGAGCGTAATCAGGGTCTCTTCCGAGAGCGCGAGCAGCTGCTCGACGAGCCCTCGCCAGAGCTCCTCGTTCAGCCAGGGGTAGATCTGTCCCATCATCAGCCCGAGGCCGAGGGGGGCCGGGCTGCAGTAATCGCTCGCCAGGGTGCCGTCGATGCAGCAGACCGCGTCCGGCTCGAGCCGGCCTTCGGCCAGGCCGAGCGCGAGCAGGGCCGCGTCGTTGTCGTACGAGAGGGGGTCCATCCCGAGCGACCGGAGCACGGACGCTCCGATCCCCGAACCGCAGCAGGCGTCGATCACCCGGACGCCATCGCGCTCTCCCCAGACCTCGGCCACCAGGTCCGCCGCCTTGGCCGTCCGGTCGGGCGGCAGATCGTTGATCGCCGGCTGGACCTGGCGGGAGAGCTGCCCGGCATAGTGCCTCCTGACCGCCCGGGCCCAGGTCTCGCGCGGCTCCTGGTAGATCTCGCCCCCGGTCTCCTCGAACCGTTCGAGCGCGAGCACGAACGGCGTCCGGTAGAGGAAGGTGGCCACGTGCCAGGCGTCGTCGTCGCGGAGCGCGATCGCGATCGGGTCGTCCTTCTCGTCCACGAGCAGGCGGCCGTCCGTCGCCTCGAGGTCGAGGAGCACCGAGGAGTAGAGTTCGTCGGTCAGTTCGGCAAAGCTCGGTTCGACGAACCGGAGCTCGGGCACCTCCAGCAGTTCTGCAGCCGTCACCATCGGTATATCACGCGTCCCTCACGATGCGCAGGCCCCCCGGGGCCCGCATCGTGCCCTCCACGAGCGCGCGCTCGTGGATCTCGATCGTCCGGCCGTCGAGGTCGCCGAGGACACGTGCCCCCGCCGCGACCGCGATCGTCCCGTCGCACGCGACCGTGCCGTGGACCACGGTCCCCGGCCCGATCGCGATCCGATCGGACGCCCGGACTGAGCCGAAGAGTGTCGTCGCCGTGCCGATCTCGACACTCTGCGCTCTGACGTTGCCGTGGAGCCGGCAGAACGAGCCGATCGTCATCTCCCCCGGCACCTCGAGCCGCTCCATGTCGAGGACGGCGCCGGTCGGGAGAACGAGCGGCTGCTCGACCTGCTCCTCCTCGCCGAGCACCTCGGCCATGAACCGTTCGACCTCGTCCTCGCGTTCGAAGCGGAGCACGGCCATCAGGTAGAGCATGAGATAGATGAAGACCGGGAGCGGGTTCCTGATCTGGATCCAGCCGCGGGCCTCGAAACCCTGTGCGATCTGGACGTTGTCCCCGATGTCCAGGTCTCCCGCGACCGAGAGCCGGCCCGCGATCTTGACTCCCTCGCCGAGATAGGCGTCCTCGCCGGTCGTCACGTTCCCGGCCACCTCGGTCCAGTGGTCGATCCGGATGTCGCCCGTGGCCGTCACGGTCCCGTTGATCCGGCAGAACTCGGCGATCACGATCTCGGCGCCGGAGAGGCCGTAGTCGATGCGGGAGCGGTCCCCGACCAGGATCGCGCGGTCGGTCACCAGCATGTGCTCCTGGAGCTCGGTCCGATCGGGGATCAGGCACCGGTCGAGGTGCAGTGCGGGCGTGGGGGGCTCGTCCATTATCGTCTGCCGTACACTCTGTCAGGCCCCGTATTTATGCGCCTTGTCGACCAGGTCGAGCAGGATCGGGAAAAGGTCGCACCCGCGGATGCGGGAGAGCCCTCCTTCGGCGCAGGCGAACTCGTCGTAGCACTCCACCCGGTCGGGGCGGACGCCCTCCCCGCGGATCAGGACCGGGACCGGATCGGCCGAGTGGTCCCTGACCGTGCACGGGGTCGAGTGATCGCCGAGGACCGCGATCACGGTCTCGGGCAGGTCGAGGAGCGGGGCGAGCGCGCCGTCGACCCGCGCGATGAAGTCGCGTTTCTGCTCGGCCTTCCCGTCGTGCCCGGACTCGTCGGCACCCTTGATGTTCAGCAGCACGAACGAGTGCGTCTCGAGCGCCCGGACCACGGCCTCGACCTTGTTCTCGATATTGGAGTCGATCGAGCCGGTCGCGCCCTCGACCGGGATCGTCTCGAGCCCGACGACCCGTCCGATCCCGGTGATCAGGGTCGCGGCCGAGACCACGGCGCCGTTCATCCCGTACCGCTCGGAGAACGGCTCGAAGTGCCCCATGCGACCGGCCCCGCGCAGCAACACCTCGTTGGCCGGCAGCAGGCCCCGTGCGAGCCGCTCGCGGTTGAGCGGATGGTCGAAGAGGATCGGGCGGGCCTGGCGGACGAACTCGTTCAGGACCGCGGCGGTCTTCGCGTCCGCGGGCAGGTCACTCGTCGGCACGAAGGAATGGGGCGGCACGCCCTCTTTCTTCGGGTCGTTCGAACCGACCCCGTCCCCGAGACCCTCGCCCTCCAGGGCGAGCGCGGCCCTGTGGCCGGCGCCCGAGACGAAGCGGAAGCGAACGCCGAACGACGAGAGGTCCACCCCCTCCTCGATCGCCTTCGAGAGCGGCTCGGTCCCGTGGATGCGCCCGGCACGCCGGTCCGTCACGCGTCCCGCGCTGTCGAGGGTCGCGTAGTTCGCGCGGAACCCGACCATCCCCGGGCGCATCCGGATCCCCGAGCCCTCGGCCTCGAGCGGCCCCCTGCCCGTGTAGCACTCGCGGGGAGGGTATCCGAGCAGGGCCAGGTGGGAGGTGTCCGAGCCCGGCCGGATGCCGGGGGCGATCGTGTCCATGATCCCGGTGATCCCCTCGCGTGCGAGCCGGTCGAGCACGGGGGTGCGTGCGGCCGAGAGGGGGGTGGCCCCATGCAGGGCCGGGTGCGGTCGGTCGCCGATCCCTGCCGGGGGCGATCGTGTCCATGATCCCGGTGATCCCCTCGCGTGCGAGCCGGTCGAGCACGGGGGTGCGTGCGGCCGAGAGGGGGGTGGCCCCATGCAGGGCCGGGTGCGGTCGGTCGCCGATCCCATCGAGGACGATCAGCACGATCCTGCTGGCGGTCATCGGGTAGAACTTCGCGCTCGTCTGCCATAGATGTGCCGGCCCGCTAACTATATCGATCCCCCCTGCTCAATCGATCTCGTGATCCTCGTCGTCTCGGACCTCCACGCCGGCAATCCCGACGCGGCCGTCTCCGAGTTCCTCTCCTTCCTCGACGCGTGCGAATCGGCCGGTATCGAAACCCTGGTCCTGCTCGGCGACGTCTTCGACCTCTGGCGCCGAAAGAACGGCCCGCTCCTGGTCGAGCACGGCGGGCTGATCGACCGGATGATCGGCCTTGAGGGAGTCGACCTCCAGTACGTGGTCGGCAACCACGACTACGCCCTGCTCGAGATCGCGGAGCGGGCCGGGGGGCGCGGACCGTTCTCCATCCGGAAACGGCTCCTGATCGAGGAGGGGGGTCGGACGACGCTCTTCATGCACGGCTACGACCTCGAGGTCTGGGGCGCGCTCGAACCGCTCTCGGTCGAGGCCTACGAGGCTTTCGCGTCCCGGATGTGTGCTGTCGGGGACTTCGGGGGCGCCGCCGCAGGCCGCCTCGTCGAGCTCTACTCTCGCGGCCTGGACCTCGTCGCCCGGCGCGAGACGCTCGCCCGGCCTGCGCACGAACGCCCGACCCTCGATGCGGCCGAGGCGCTCGCCCATTCGCCGGCGCGCCACCTGCTGCTCGGCATGAAGAAGGGCGATCGGCTCGTCTACGGCCACACGCACCGTCCCTCGGTCAGTGCCGACGGCCTCGTCGCAAACCCGGGCGCCTGGGTCGCCGGTGGCGACGACGCGTCGAACTACCTGCGGATCGAGAACGACGAGGTAGCCCTCCGCCGATTCGGGCGGGATTCGTTTCCCTGAAGAAAAAGAGTGAGTTCAGGCCGCCTGGGCTTGGGTCCGGCCCAGGAACTTGGACTTGATCACTTCGATCCGGCGAACCGGGAAGACGGCCTTGGAGTCGGCCATCATCTCTTTTGCGAGACCGCCCGTGACCATGCCCTCGACGACCGTGTTCCAGTCGTTCTCGGCGATGAATGCGGTGGCCCGCTCCGAGATCCGCTTCCGGATCTCGTGGATGTGGGACGAGTCGGCCGCCATCAGCGTGTAGCAGGTCACGGTCATGTGGAGCCGGACGCCGTCCTTGGTGGTCGCGATCACGTGGGAGTCGATCCGGCTCGAACGCCGCTTCACGAGCGACCGGAGGTAGTCCTTGGTCAGCTCGTGTCCGACGAACTCCGTGTACGCGGCGTCGCCTGCGACCCGGTTGATCCGGAACTTCATCTTGACGTGCTGCTTGCCGTAGTCGTTGTTGATCTCGCCCAGGGTCGCGTTCATCACGCGCCCAATCATGTTCTCGGTGTCAGCCGAGATCGTGTCGCCGATGTAGATGGAGTTGAAGGTCTCGGGGGCGTTGACCTTGTACCAGGTCTTCGCCTTCCAGCCTTCAACGCGCCGGCCGGTCTGCTTCTTTCTTGCCATTCAGTCACCTGTGGTTAAACAAATCGAAAGATTTCGTGTGCATCGCCAAACCGCCGGCGTACCGGGGCTGGCCAGTCGTCGAGCTCGAAGCCCTTCTGGGCGAGGAACGCCGCGGTCCACCGCTCGAGGCCGATCCCCGAGCAGCCGGACCAGAGGTCCTGGCCCGACTGGACCTTGACGTTGAACCCGCGCGGGTACTTGTCGCCGTTGACCGAGACGTTCTGGAACTCGAGCCAGGAGTCGGCATACGGCAGCACGGCCTCGTAATCGGTCGTGCCGATCCGCTCCGAGCCCTCGCCCCCGAGCATGCCCTCCTGGGCCATGAACCAGGGCGTGACCCGTGCCGAGCGCCACTCGAGCTCGAGGACCTCGTCGAAGAGCCGGCGGTACCGCTCGTGGAGCAGGTCCGCCGTCTCGACCGTCTGGTCGGGGGAGCCGATCCAGAGGAGCTCGATCCGGTGGAACTCGTCCACACGCTCGATTCCGTGGATGCCCCCCGACTCGTACCGGTGCGAGGTCCCCGAGCGGTCGAAGATCCGGGCCGGCAGGCAGTCGTTCGCGAGGGTCGCGCCCCCGACGAACGGCCAGAACGACGGGCACTGCGCATAGCAGAGCCCCCCGATCGGCCCGTCGATCTTCTCCCTGATCAGGTCGACCGGGACCTCCCCGGTCACCTTGAAGTGGTCCGCGACCTCCTCCCAGTAGGCCGGGTCGCGGGTCTTGGGGGCCGAGACGTAGTAGATCTCGGGATAGACGCCCTTCGCGTGTCCCGACTTCATCCAGACCTCCCAGGGCACGAGCTTCGGGAAGACCATCTCGGTGAAGCCGAGCGGCTCAACGATCTCCTCGAGCACGATCGCCTCGAAGGTCCGGAAGAGCCGGGTCGACTGCGGCCCGTGGATCCACTGGCCCCGCGAGAGCGCGTGCTTGATCCAGCCGCGCCGGATCATCTCCGCCGTCGGGTCCTCCCGGTAACGGTGCTCGCGCTTCGGGGACTCGTACACGAGCTCCCAGTGCTCGGTCTTGCCGCCGTAGGCCGCCGCCTCGGCCTTCTCCTCGATCAGCCTGATCAGCCGGTCGGGGACTTTATTCTCCAGGTCCGCGGCCGAGACCGCGAGCTCGAGGTCGATCCGGTCCGGGCCGCACTGGGCCGACCGGATGAAGCGGACCTGGGGGAGCCGGAGCCCCTCGGGGACCTCGCCCCGCAGCTCGACCCGGTAGTCGGAGACCTCGAGGTCGCGCAGGCCGATCCGGAACCGCCCGAGCTGGCCCGCGACGTGCTTTCTGAACCGGAAGACGGCGTCGTGGACCCGGGTGTAGCCTCCGCTCACGAGCGTGAGCGAGAGGGTCGGTCCCGAGACGGAGTACTCCGTGATCCGGCCGATCTCGTCCTCGGGCGCGTCCTTCGGGACGCCCTTCCGGAACAGGACCGTGTTCGCCTCCTGGACCGCCCGCTCGATCGCGGGAAGGGCCTCGTCCGGGATCTCTTTCGAGAAGACGAGGTCCGCCGTCAGGCTGAATCGTGGCTGCATTGCTCCTCCGCAATCTGACAGTTCATCAGGTAGTCGTCCATCGTTGCAATGATCGAGCCGCACTCCCGACGGCCGAGCCGCGCCACGACCGCTCCGTCCTCGACCGTGGTCGAGCAGGAGAGGTGGTCGTCGGGCGCGAGCGCGGCCGCCACGCAGGCCGGGTGCCGGTGCCGGGTCCTGATGACCCCCTCGCACCTCATGCCCCGACCGCCTCCGCGAACGCGGCCGCGAACTGCGGGAACGCCCCTTCCGGGACGACTCCGCCTGCCCGGCGCGTGTGCCCGCCGCCCGTGCCGCCGGCCTCGGCCGCGAGCTGCCGGACCAGTGGACCGAGGGGGACCGTGCCGTCCCCGCGGGCCGAGAGCCGGACCATGCCGTCGCTCCCGGCCCCGACCAGGACCGGCCCGCCGAGCGGCCCGGCAAGCGCGGCCGCGACATCGCTCGCGAGCGTGCCGTCCGCGATCCGGTAGACGAACGGCGCCTCCTCGGCGGGCATCGCCCCGGCGACCGCAGCGATCACCCGCTGCCGATACGCCGTCGCGACCGACCAAGCATCGTCGGCCGCGCCGGGAGCCCGGAGGCAGACCGAGGCGGCGAGCCCGCCGCGCCCGGCCTTGCCGCAGGCCTCGATCACGGCCGCGAGGGTCCGCGCATCGCCTGGCCGCTCACGCAGGCAGAGCACCCGGTCGCCCCAGAGGGTCTCGAGTGCCCCCGGCGCCGCCCGCTCGGCCGTGTCGAGCACGACGAGCGAGAGCAGGAGGTCGAGTGCCGGTCCTTCCTCGCCGAGCGAGGCCCGGAGGAGCTCGCGGACACGGCCGCGGTCTCCCGAGATCCCGGGCAGGTACGGGTCGATCGCGAGCTCGAACTGCTCGGCGATCGAGTTCCCGGGGAGCGCGACCCCCCGTTCGACCTGGAGGACTCCGTCGGTCATCCCTTCGTTCAGGATGGCCGCGTTCTCGTCCTCGAAGGCCTGACCGTCGCCGAGCACGCCGGCTGCGGCCAGCCCGGCGAGGTCGCGGCAGCTCGCGAGCCGGTTCGCGACGCGGTACGCGAGGGCGGCGGCCGAGAGCACCCGCTCCCCGTCGAGCCCGACGAGGTGCGGGTTCAGCACGACCCCGTCCCCGCGCGCTGCGGGCGCGTGGTGGTCGAGGACCGCCACGTGTGCGGGCAGGTCCTCGAGGCCGGCTCCAAGGTCGCAGAGCAGGGTCGGCACCTCGCTGTCGAGGGCCGGCACCCGGTCCACCACCCGGAGTCGGAAGCCCGCGCCCCGTCGCCAGAGCGCGTGGCAGATGAGCGACGCCGCCGCGATCCCGTCCGCGTCGTGGTGGCCGTAGACCTCCACGTACGACTGCTCCTCGAGGAAGCGGGCGAGGCGTTCGGCGGCGGCGTCGATCGGCATGGGTATTACCGCGAGAGCAGGATCTCGGCCGTCTCGGGCTTGTATACCCAGCCCTTCGGGAGCCGCTTGGACCCGACGTAGTACTTCACCAGGCGGCGGACCTTCGACTCGGTCAGCTGGAGCTGGCGCTTGTTGTGGACATCGTTCCGGTTCTCTGCGAGGTGCTTGCGCATCCCCAGGGCCTTCACGATCAGGTTCCGGAGGTCCTCCGGGAGCTCGGGTCTGAACCCGTTCGCCTCAAGGATCTCGCCGACCCGCTTCCCGGTCGCGAGCTTCACGTCCGGGACTGCGTACTGGTCGCGCAGGATCGTTCCGATCGCGGCGCTCGACAGCTCCTTTCTGTGGAGCTCGACGATGAGCTTCTCGATCTCGGCAGCGTCGGTCGTCGACCACGCGGGCGGGTCCGCCCGGTGTGGCCGGACAGATCCCGACTTGCCTCTCCGTCGCGCATGCATTCGTGCCATAGTTCTACTCCGATTCCGATAGTCCCGAGAAGAGCAGCGATGAGACGCACGCTCCGTAATCCCAAGCCTGGAAGGCCGCGCCACGGGGGCGCGTCGGACTTACCGGTGTGTCGTGCACACGTCAGCGACGGTGCCGGGTATAAATACGTCGGGCCGCTTCATAAGGCTACCGACAAACCCAAACGATTATCCGCCTCGAATGCGTCCCTCCAGTATGTCAGTGATTCGCACGGTCTCCGTGATCGCTCTCCTCCTCGCGGTGCTCTTCACCGCCGGATGCACCGCGCCGGCGAACCGGGACGGTATCGGTTCGACCGGGGATGCGGCCCTGCAAGCCTACTCGGATCCCGAGCACCTCTTCTCACTGAAGAAACCTGCTTCGTGGACCGTGACGGTCGGGGACGAGGTCCAGGTCAGGAACCCGGGGGCGGGAGGTGCTCGGGTCGTCCTCCGCCCCCTCTTTCTCAGCGGCGCGTATCGCACGGCAACGGCCCCGATGATCGCGAACTATCTCGTCGGGAAGGAGGCGCAGGGGGTCACCGGCTTCGCACTCGACTCCGTCCGGCAGACTCGGGACGGATCGATGCTCGAGATCGTCGCCTCCTACGACCGTTCGGGTGTGCCCATGACCGGGGTCTACACCGTGTTCGTGAAGTCTCCGTACGGGATGTACTCCGCGTACGAGGCGTCCAGGGCAACGTTTGCGCAGGACGAGCCGACCATGCGGTCCATCGCGGCCTCCTTCACCCAGCAGTCGTCGCAGGTCGCGGGGGCCGGAACGACGTCGGCGGCCCGAAGCAGCCTCGGCTCGTTGAAGGAGACGCAGCAGTCCGGCGGTGTCTCCATGCGGATCCCCGAAGGATGGATCGTCCAGGTCTTCCCGAATTGTGCGGGCCTCATCGCAGCCGATTCGCCCAACACGCGCGGCGTCGTCTTCCTGAACAGCCTTCACAAGGACCCCGGGACGACCCTGCCGCCGGGGGTGAGCCCCGAGGACTACCTGACGACGTACCTCTCCCAGGACTTCTCGACCGTTTCGGATGTGCGCATACTCTCGTACGAGGACGCGGACCTCTCTGCGTTCTCCGGCGGCCCGGCCACCGTCAAGGCGATGAGGATCGCCTTCTCGAACAGCGGCACCCCGACGACCGGCTCGTTCACGGTCGGTACGTCGCAGGTCGGCGGGGGGTACTTCACGGCGGTCGAATATCTCTGGGGGATCTACTCTCCGACGACGGACTGGGAGCTCGACGCCCCGATCCTCCTTGAATCGTTCCTCTCGATCGACTACAGCCAGGCGACCCTCGCAGGCTGTCGGAACCTTCTGGCCGCGTCGTGGGGCGGCGGTTCCCGGTCGGGCAGCACCGGCTCGGGCAGCAGTTCGGGGAGCGATGCGCGCGACCAGCAGCTGAAGGAATGGTACGCGAAGCAGGAGGGCGAGGACATCTTTCTGGAAAAATATTCCGATTACACCCTGAACCGGGACCGGGTCTACAACCCCGAGACGAACGAGGTCTACCACGTCGACCAGAACTTCTATCAGTACTACGATACGCACCGGCAGGAGTACCAGCAGCAGAACATGCAGCAGTTGACGGACAGCCAGTTCCGGAGTCAGGTCCCGCTCGACGGGAGCCTCCACATCCAGCCGAATACCTGAGAGAAGAGATCCGGGGTACGGCGGCCTTCTGCCGCCCCCGTTTCAGAGCTCGTCCTTATGGGGCCGGCGCCGCCGGCCCTTCCTCTTGCCCATGGAGAGGATGTCGACCCCGTACTGGCCGGCCTTGCCCAGGCCGACCACCATATCGTCCGACTTCGCGAGCCGCTCGATATTGATCTCGTAACTGCCGGGGCCACGGATCCGGATCGTCTCGATCGACTCGTGAAGGGGTCGGTCGGGCGTCTCCTCCACCTCGCCGGGGACCTCGTGCACGTCCGCATCGGGCGACTCCTCCACCAGGGCCTCGAGCGGCGTCTCCTCGAGCACGTCGCGGTGCCGCTCTTCGGCCCGGACGTAGAGGAAGCGCTTGCCCGAGCAGCTCGGGCAGCCTCGGAGGACGTCCTGCGAGCCGTCCTCGAACTCCCGTCCGCAGGTCGTGCACTTGTGTGGCATGGGTTATCGCGACGAGACCCACGCGCTGATCAGGTCCCGCTCCTTCCGGAGCATCTTGAGCTGGTTCGCCGGTCCGATCACGGTCAGCCGCGACGGCGACTCCTTGTTCCCGAAGAGGCGCGAGAGGATGCCGCCCCCCTGCGAGCGCGCGGGATAGGTCTCCATCTCTATCCCGGCAAAGCCGTCGGGTGAGATCTCCATCATGGTCATCTCGATCAGTCGGCTCGACTCCTCGGGGGAGAGCCCCTTCTCGAGCACCACGATGTTCCCGGCCATGACCTCGTCGAGAATCAGCCGGATCTTCTCCATCGAAGTGAGCCTTGCGAGCCGCTCCTCCGAGATCAGGTCCAGTTGTACGCCCTGAATCATGTCGCGATCACCCGAAGAACTCGATCATCTTGTTGTAGAGCTCGTCCACGTTCTTCCCCTCGAGCCCCGAGATCGCGATCACGGGGTGCTGCGGAAATGCGGACTTGATCCGGGCGGGCGAGGCGTCGGGGAGGTCGATCTTGTTGGCCACGATGACCACCGGGAGGTTCCGCGACTCGATGATCCCAACCATCATGATGTTTACCTGTGCGAACGGGTCGAGCGTCGCGTCGAGCATGTAGATGACGCCGTCGATGTCCTCGCGGAGCCAGTGCATGGCCTCGGCCACGCCCTCGGTCGCTTCGCGGGCCCGCTTGACGGCGTCCTCCTTCTCGATCCCGTACTCGGTGAACTCGTGATAGTCGATCTTGGTCGTGACCCCGGGGGTGTCGACGATGTCGATCACGATCGAGTCGCCGTCTCCGTTCGAGATGGTCACGTCCTCCTTTCGCCGGGCGCGCCGGGTCTCGTGCGGGATCTCCGAGACCGGGCCGAGTGCGTCGCCGGTCCAGTCGCGGACGATCCGGTTCGCGAGCGTGGTCTTGCCCGCGTTCGGCGGGCCGTAGATCCCGATTCTCGACCGCTTTTTCTTGAAGAAGACCCGCAAAAACCGTGAGAGCCGTTTTCTTGCCTTTGTCAGAATATCCATGCAGCACCCCGGCCGATGATGGTAGAAATGTTATGGCTCATGCGTAATGAGACCTTTGATGGCCGGCCGGGTCGTGAAGTCCGATCGAGCGAATCCTTTTATCCGAGACGGGCCTATTCCTCTCATCGGGCCGAGGATCTGCCCGAATTGTCGAAAAGGCCGGGGATTTTCCGATCCCGGATAACCTTAATGAACTATAATGACAGACTACGCCCAACGCAGGGGGGACACCTGAATGAAGTCGTCCGACACCATGCACCTCGAGACCAGGGTACCGCTCAAAGAGATGATGCGCCATAACCCGACTACGATCGATTACAATACTACGGTCGCCGAGGCGGCCAGCACGATGTGCCGTGCGGATGTGGGCAGCTGCATCGTCCTCGAGAACGGCCTCCCGATCGGCATAGCGACCGAGCAGGACATCAACTGCAAGGTCGTCGCCCATGACCGCAGGCCGAGCGAGGTCCAGATCAGTGAGATCATGTCGACCCCCCTGATCACGATCAGCGCCGAGCGGACCGTCTCGGAAGCGGCCCAGATGATGGTCCGGCACCGGGTCCGGCGCCTGCCGGTCGTGGACGAGAACTACCGCGTGATCGGGATCGTGACCGTCCGCGACCTTCTGACCGTCGCGAACGAGATCAACGAGATCATGACCGACCTCGTCCTGATCAACCGCGACGACGGATACGAAGGCGGGGTCTGTGAACGATGCGGGATCGTGGCCTCTGACCTCGTCCGGACGGACAGCCAGCTCCTCTGCACCCACTGCCGTGTCGAGGAGCACCTCGGATGAAGTCGGCTGCCGACCTCCTCTGCGAGATCCCGCTGCTCCGCTCGGACGATCGGGCGACCCGGGCCCGGTCCGTCCTCCGCGACGACCACTATCGCGAGGTCTTCGTGGTCGACGACCGGGGAGCGCTCGTCGGGTATATCGATATCTCGGACGTCCTCCGGGTCGCCGCGACCCGGTCGAACGTGACCCTCGACGGGTTCGTCCGCGAGGCGCCCTCCGTGCCGCCGGACGCGAGCCTCGAGCGGGTCGGGGCGCTCCTCCGCGATGCGAGGACGGACACGGTCGCGGTCCTCGGGCCCGACGGTCGGGTGCTCGGCGGGATCCTCCTCGCCGGGGTCTTCCCGATACTGGTCTCGCGCCACGAGCCGCGGGGAATGGTCGAGGAGCTGATGTCGGCCCGTATCGTCTCGGTCGAGGCCGACGACCCGGTCTCACGGGTCCTGGCCCTGGTGACCGAGACGGGATACTCGGCCTTCCCGGTGCTGAAGCGGAAGCACTTGGTGGGCATGGTCTCGCGCCACGACCTGCTCAGTTCGGGACGGGCGCGGCGCGGGGCCGACGGGGGTCTCGACGCCGAGGCCGTGATGAGCACCCCGGCCATCACGATCCCGCCCGATGCGTCGGTCGGGGACGCGGCCGCGCTGCTCTGCCGGTACGACATCAGCCGCTTGCCCGTCGTGGACGGGACGAAGATCGTCGGGATCCTGGACAGGCACGACGTGCTCCGCGGGCTCGCGCTCGCGGAGCCCCTGAGGTGACGCATGCAGGGGAACGGAATCAACCACAAGGCATCGGACCGGCTCCTGAAGATGCCGGGCAAGCAGGACCGCGGGCCGATCGAGTTCGGCTCGCGGGTGGCCCCGCACACGGGTGAGATCATGGGGATCGCGACGACGCAGGTCGTCTCGGTCCCGCCCACGATGTCGATCATCGGCGCGGCCCAGACCATGACCGCCTGCGGGTTCCGCCGGCTGCCGGTGACGGACGCGGGGACCCGACGGATGCGCGGTATCGTGACCGCGTCCGACATCATCAACCTGCTCGGCGGGGGCGACAAGCAGAACCTCGTCACGGTCAAGCACAGGGGCAACCTCCTCGCGGGCCTGAACGAGTCGGTCCGCGAGATCATGAGCGGCCATTACCTCTCGCTCCGGGCCGCCGAGACGATCGCCGACGCGCTCTCCCTGATCATCGAGCGGAAGATCGGGGGGATCCCGATCGTCGACGAGGACGAGACCCTCCTCGGGATCGTCACCGAGCGGGATGTACTGCGCCTCTTAGAGACACAGCCCAGCCCGCTCGCCGTCGAGGACGTGATGTCGACCTCGCTCCGCGTCACGGCTCCGGACGCGACGATCGGGGCCGCGACGAGGGAGATGGGCCGCTGTCGGTTCCGTCGCCTCCCCGTGGTCTCGGACGAGATCCTCTTCGGGATCATCACCTCGACCGACATCGTCCGGTATATCGGGAGCGGCGAGGTCTTCGAACGGCTCGTCACCGGGGACATGGGCGAACTGATGGCCCTGCCGGCCCGTACCCTGATGAAGGGGGAGCTGGTCACGACCACGCCCGAGGCCCCGATCGATCTGGCTGCTCGACTGATGCGCGAACGACGGATAGGGGCCCTGCCCGTGATCGAGGACTCTCGCCTGATCGGACTCGTGACCGAGTTCGACCTGGTCAGGGCGTACGCGGAGGCGAACGGCTGATGCGGGCCTCGGACGTGATGTCCTCGCCGGTCCATGTGCTCGGCCCGGACGACTCGGCCGCGCACGCACGGAACCAGATGATCCGGCACCGGTGCTCCCGCCTGCTCGTCGTGGACGGGGGGCGGGTCGCCGGGATCGTCACGAAGAAGGACCTCGGATACCGGCTCAGGCAGACGGAGCCCTCCTGGCGCCGGCGCCCGATCGACCGGGTCCCGATCAGCCTGCTCATGACCCCGGACCCGGTCAGCGTCACGACCGACGCCTCGATCGGAACGGTGGCCGGCGTCATGGTCGAGTTCGGGATCGGCGGCCTGCCGGTCGTCGACGACTGCACCCTGGTGGGGATCGTGACCCGGACCGACCTGCTCGGGTCGGTCTCGGTCGCAGAACTCGAGGGGACGGTCGCAGACCTGATGGAGGACGTGGCTACCGTCTCGCGGTACCACTCGCTCGACCACGTGATCGACCTGGCGAGCGAGCGGGGAGAGCGGGTGGTCGTGGTCAACAGCGACGGGACGCTCGCCGGGATCATCACCGAATCGAACCTGGCGTTCTACGAATACGTGGGGCGAGTCCCCGGCGAGCCCGATCGCGAGGTGACCATGCTCCGGCGGGAGGCCCCCGGAGGGCCGAAAACGCGCCGGTATGTGCGCGACGTCTCGGCCGTCGCCGAGGACCTGATGTCCCGGCCGGTCGAGACGACGACGCCCGGCGCCCCGATCGCCGAGGCGGTGGGGCGCATGCGAGAACTGCGGATCAACAGCCTTGTCGTCGTCGAGGATGGCGATATCAAAGGCATTATCACACGAGATGATGTAATTAAGGGAGTAGCCACATGACCCAGACCTTGTTTATTAAGGACATCATGTCCAGGCCTGTAACGATCGCGAAGTCGGCGGTGATCACCGAGGCGCTCGACCGGATGCTGGACCAGGCGATCGATCCCCTGGTCGTCACGAACAACGGCACCGTGATCGGGACAGTCTCGCGTCGGGCGATCGCGGAGACGATCGGCTCGAAGCGGAACGCGAACGTCTCGCCGAACCAGATCCATGTTGCGAACGTGGTCGAGGAGGAGTTCACCTCGGCCTACGCGGACGAGGGCCTCGACGTCGTGGTCCCCCTGCTGCAGATCTACAAGCTCGTGGTCGTCCTCGACGGCGAGCACCGTCCGATCGGCCAGGTCTCCCGCGGCGACCTCCTGAAGGTGCTGCGGCCCCAGGGGTCGGTCGACCAGGTGATGGAGAAGGTCACGATCGTCTCGCCCGACGAACGGGTGGTCCACCTCCGGCGGCGCATGCTCGACGACGGTGCGAACCGCTACGTGGTCGCGAACGGTGCCGAGTTCCTCGGCATGGTGACCGAGACGGACGTGGCCCGCTCGATGACCGAGTTCCGGGAGGACGTGGCCGACCGGTTCCAGGACCACCGGATCCGGAACATGATCGTCAGCGACATCATGTCGACGCCGCTGATCTCGGTCCCGCCCGAGACCCTTTCCGTGGACCTCGTCGAGACCATGCTCTCGCGCGGGATCAGCGCGGTCCCGGTCGTCGACAACGGGCGCCTGCTCGGCGCGGTCTCGCGCCAGAGCCTCGTCCAGGCCCTATAATCACCTCCCCTTTTTATGCCGGCGGCCTGGTGCCGTCAGGAGGCGCCTCGCTGGGCACCCCGGGGTCTCGGCGCCCGGGCGGGGAAAGTCCGCTCGCCTGGCCGAGATCGGCGGTCCCCCTTCCATCGATCCCTTCCCCGCCCCCTCGCCGCAACCTCACTGGCTCATGAGCGTTCTGCCGAGCTCGGAGAGGGCATTCACCGTCCTGAACCCCTTCTGCGTGACGATGTAGTCCCCCCGCTCGTGGCGCTGGAGGATCATGCCCGCATCGACCAGCTTCTTGATGTGGAAGAGGAGATTTCCCCCGCGCAACCCGGTCATCCGGGAGAGCTCGGAGAAGGTCCGGGTCCGGGTCGCGAGCGCTCTCAGGATCTGGAGCCGCTGGGTGTTCGCCACGGGATCGACGAGCTCCCTGACGATGAGCTCCTCCGAGACGTCCGCCGCGGGCTCCGCTCGTTCGCCGGCGCTCTCGTAGATCCCCAGGGACTGCATCAGGTCCACCTGCTT
>Ga0074193_1002360_pt1 | contig 17376 bp, 16 predicted proteins | sample EPASupsiteHSE605_FD_64523 | JGI IMG/M metagenome (GOLD analysis project Ga0074193, IMG submission 64523) | Bioremediated contaminated groundwater from EPA Superfund site, New Mexico - Sample HSE6-05 | ecosystem: Environmental > Aquatic > Deep subsurface > Groundwater > Contaminated ... | reverse complement strand
CCAGGATATGTATGGCATTGTCACATTCTTGATCATGAAGATAACGAAATGATGAGGCCTTATAAGGTGATATGCAATTATTAAAGGTACGACCATAAAACCTGCCCTATAGGAAAGAAAAAGACAATTAAAATAGAATATAAAAAACAAAAAAAGCTAGCTTTAAAAAACTAGTCTGCGGCAAAGTGGTCAGACTGTCACCCCCCGCTAAATCGCAAGAAATAGCGGGGGTTTGTGTTGCCTGGGAGGAGCACACCGGGAAGAGCAACAATACTATAACTACAACCACTAATGATACACCATAGGCAATCAAGGGCTTCTTGTAATGTAATACCCAAATAGGGAACATCATACAATCCCATGCCAGTGACCACCATATATTCCAACCGTAGCCATATACGATTTCCCCGTATCTATCCAAAATGACTTCAATAATAATATAAATAGCAATAAACTTAATATTCCTTAATATTTTTCCCTTAATTGTATCCGGGTATTGGGTCAAAAATATTAAAGCGGTTAGAGGAAATACCACCAGAGTATAAAGAATTTCCCCTAAAGTATGACTTCTTAATATTATTGCTTGTAACTCCCAAAGTAAGTGGTCTTTGTATACGAAGTTATATAGCAAGTTTGATGCTGCGATAAATAGCATTGTAGGAAATGGCTAAAAACGCCAGAGAGACCATGGGCGGTCTGTTTATGTGTGACCGCAGTCCGCTGAGTCATGAGGCTTGTGTTGCGATTTATGAAAAATCCTACCGATAATCAAGAAAGCAAGGAGAAACGACTATGAGCGAATTGAATAACAGTGTTATTTTCCCTATTGGAGAAATATTTGCAAGCAACAATTTTAACGGAACTGTATGGCTCAATATGCTGACTCCCTTCGGCTCGCCGTGTCCCATCGGCAATGTGATACTTTAGGAAAGTATAGAATTGCTATTTATGGCAATTGCTAAGGAATAAAGTACTGCGAACGCAGTTGCGAAACGATTATCGACTGCGCCATGAAAAACTGAATCATTTTTATTCGTTAATAAGGAGAAAGAGAATGAATATAGCACAAGTGAGTAAAAAATTTGAGCTTTCGCCGGATACCCTGCGCTATTATGAAAGAGTCGGTATGATTCCGCCTGTCAACCGCACCCCCAGCGGCCTTCGAGATTACACCGAGGAGGACTGCAAATGGGTGGAGCTTGCCAAATGTATGCGCAGTGCCGGTCTGCCGGTAGAAGTGATGATCGAATATTTGAAGATGACCCAGCAGGGTGATGAGACGATCCCCGTCCGGCGGGAACTCCTCCTTGAGCAGCGCGAACGGCTTCTGACGCAGAAAGCGGCCATAGAAAGCACGCTGGACCGTCTGAACTTCAAGATCGGGCGGTATGAAAAAGCCATGGAAACAGGTGTGCTGTCGTGGGATCATGATGAGGTATAGTAAGCATGGTTTTCCGCAAGGAATAAGGGATTATGTTTTGTGGTGATAGACAAAGCCCGCGGGGCATCGCAAAGGTGTCGTCCTACGGGCCTTTTTCATGGCATACTTTTGACAAAGGGTACATAGCCCGCTATAATATGATTACCGCTGGTAATTACCGATGGTAATCATGGGGGGCATAAGCGTGGAAAAGAAAAATATTTCAAGGACTCAGATTATCAATACGGCCCTTAATTTAATGCGGAATAAAAATGATTTGCGTGCAGTAAATCTGCGAGAAATTGCTCGTACACTAGGCTGCGCTCATACAAATATTTATAATTATTTTTCATCTTATACCGACTTATTATGGGAAACTCACACGGCTTTACAAGAAGTTTTTATGGACTTTTTACAGCAAAATCTTTCTGCTGTAACGACACCGGATATGATGCTTAGGACTTTCTTTGATACTTTCTTACAATTCTATTTAAGCAACACAGGATGGTTTAGATTAGCTTGGCTCGAATATATCGGCAATGAGCGCCCTGAAATAAATGTAACAGCTACCGAAAAAGTGCGAAATGAACTAAATCAATATATTATTGATATTTGGAAAGAACTAACTGGAAAAACGCCCTATACTAATACGGTTAACCGTGTTATGCATAACACACACTGCTATATTGTAGGTGAAGTATCAAATTATATTTCTGGCAGAAGACTGATAGATGATGAACTTGATTTTAAAGAATATGTAGTAGAACAAGCGATTGATATTTTGACTCTTTGTTTACAGGAGGAATAAAACATTTGGGATTTGAGCTTGCACTATTCAATACGGCCTTAATACAAAAACAGGCAGTAAATAAAATAATTAAATGCAATGATTTAACTATGAGGTACGGTCTTGTTTTAAAAGAAAAGCAGGCTATCGAGTTGGTAGAAACACGCTCAGTTGCTCTAAAAGAAAATGGACGCATTGAGTTCAGTGGCGGAGTCATTGATAAAATTATATATGGATTTTGTGACTCACCATATATTTCGATGCACAACTATGAGCAAACCTTGCATGAACTTATCGAAATGTTTTATTACTACAAGAACGAAACACTTGATTTGATTAGTGATGATGATTTGATTAAATATATGAAAACGGCATTTGATGGTATATGCCGAGGTTCTCTTGAATTACTTTCAGGGCGCGAATTGTACAGGCTTGCACGCAATCTGCGCTATGGATATTCTGTTGACTATTCTGATGCAGCCGCAGACTCTGAGGAGGATGAATATGGGGAGTATTGATAAAATCAGCAGAATTTACAAATCGGAATTAAGTGGTGAAAATTATTTTCAATCCGTACTCGAACAAGCCTATGCCCTGAAAATGCTCTCCGATACAGATATAGAAAGGATACAGTTTGATTGCCTTGCAATTTTGGCAAAACAATGCGAACAATATAATGGCGGTGACAGTAGTTCAATACGAGTTGAAGCTGCACAGAATATTATGACATCCAATTTCTTCACAATAGGATTGTGGCTGAAAACATACAGCAATCCTGACGATGCTGTGACCGCGGTTCAGAGTGAAAGAATAACGGAATTATATCAAAACGGCCGCCGGCGTATTGACTTATTGATAAAATCAACAAAAACAGTTCATTCACTAATTATTAGCGATTTGGTAGATATTAGTAATGTTTTTTACCGTTCAACAATTGTTGATGCAATTAAAGGTTTTTTCAAATTATATTCCCCGGATTTTGGTGCTCATGAAATTCATATTACAGCAGACTATCCTGTATTTAATTCACTTGAAAAACTAGCAGGTATAGAGTTTATACAAAAATATTTGGAAGCTATATATTATGAAAACAAGTTTCTGAGTAATTTCCCGCTGGATTCTATACATCATCTACTCTGCGGTTATGATAAGAAATATCAAGAATTACTGTTTAATGTTTACGAACCAATATTAACAGCATCTATCGGTTGTATTTTAACTAAATCAGATGTACGTAAGCTGAATATGACATCATCGGGTATCGCACTTCTTTATCGATTGTTTATGGGTAAAACAAAACCGGAAATCGAAACAATAGTATTAACAGCGTTGGAAGAATTAATGCATACATTCTCATTATCAAATGGATTAGAAGAATATATTAAAAGAAGCTTGCCTCTAATTTCCGCGACAATAGAAAACTCTGTTCATTCACATAATCTTGAAAAAGTTTTCATAATACCACAATATCCTGAAAATGATCCGAAGATTTACTTTTCTTTTGGCGAAAAAATGCGTGATGAGGAATATCGCAAAATAATTAAAGAAATATTACAGTGTCGCTTTATAACTGACAAAATAGAGATTATTAAAAGTTCTATACATACTCTTGCTGATTTGGATGATATATTACTTGACGCGGAATTTACTGCTGACGAAATGCGTGCAGTGCTTCATGAATTAAATCCGGTTGAAATTGCAGCATTATCAAAAAGACACCAGTTATTTAGCAATGTCAGTGCATTTGAATTTGATGAAAGGGAAAGAACAATAAGTGAGTGTTTACATGATTATATTGTTACACTACCTGAAAAACAACAAGAATGGATAAAAGAAGCGGCAAACATGCTTGATGAGCAATAAAACAACGGCATCAACGGCAGCGAGTGCAGACACATAAAGTGTTTGACAATATGATATTATGAGAGTAAAATCTGAAATGAATAAATGCAGTGACCGGGAAGTAGTAAGTTTGCAAAAGCCTTTCAGAGAGTTGGCGGAAGGTGTGAGCCAATAAGGAAAAGCATTCTGAATTCATCTCGAGAGCAGCACGCTGAAATTATATTTTAGTAGGCAGTGACGGTTTCGCCCGTTATAGCGATAGGGTATAAGCAATTGCCGTACCCGATGAGGATGCTTTTCGCAAGAGGGCATTAAACTGAGGTGGTACCACGGGAAGTATATACAGCCCGTCCTTTGTGTAACAGAGGACAGGGCTTTTTTTATTATCTTGTCCTCGAAAATATTTTAATTGATGGAGGTACAAGAATGAAAGCAACACCAAGAGAACACAAAATTTACAATCCAAAAATGGAATGTATGAACCGCGATCAATTACGTGAATTACAAACTAAAAGGCTTCGTGAGACAGTAAAGCTTGAGTATGAAAATGTACCACTTTACCGTGCACGAATGGATGCTAAGGGAGTTAAGCCGGAGGATATTAAGACGGTAGAAGATTTAAGACTTTTACCATTCACTGAAAAAACGGATTTACGTGATGAGTTCCCATTCGGGTTACTCGCAGCACCAAAATCAGAGATTGTTCGTATACAGGGGTCATCTGGAACTACAGGAAAACCAATTGTGTCTGGATATACACAAAATGATGTTGATATATGGACAGAGATGGTAGCACGAGCCATTACCGCAGCCGGAGGCGGAAAGGACGATATTATACAAGTTGCATATGGATATGGCTTATTTACCGGTGGTCTGGGCGCGCATCAGGGAGCAGCCAAAGTTGGTGCAATGGTTCTGCCCATGTCCAGCGGAAACACGCAGCGCCAGATTTTGATGATGAAAGAACTTGGGGTAACAATGCTTTGCTGTACACCTTCTTATGCAACGTTCCTTGGCGAGACGATTCGAGAGATGGGAATCAAACCGGAGGAATTGAAATTGAAATCAGGCTGTTTTGGCGCTGAACCATGGTCGGAAGAGATGAGAACCAATCTAGAAGAACTTTTAAATATAGATGCATGTGATATTTATGGTTTAACAGAAATCGCCGGGCCGGGTGTAGCATTTGAATGTTTAGAGAAGAATGGGATGCATGTCAATGAAGATAATGTTATTGTAGAGATAATAGATACTGTAACTGAAGAACCACTGCCATACGGGGAAAAAGGAGAGCTCGTATTCACAACGATTTCTAAAACGGGAATGCCGATGCTTCGATATAGAACACATGATATCTGCAGGCTGAATGCCTCTCCATGTAAATGTGGACGTACACATCTCCGGATGGAAAGACTTACAGGACGTACCGATGACATGCTTGTATTACGCGGAGTAAATGTATTCCCTAGTCAGATTGAATCTGTATTAGTCGGTATGAATGGTGTTTCTCCGCATTATATGCTGATTGTAGACCGTGTGAAATCTACTGATAAATTAGAGGTACAAGTGGAACTTACAGAAGAAATGTTCTCTGACACTGTAGCAGAAATAGAAAAATTAAGAGATGGAATTAAAGAAAGAATTAAATCGGTTGTTGGCATTTCTGCGAAAATACAACTTGTACCGCCGAAATCCATTCCAAGATCCGAAGGAAAAGCGAAGCGAGTTATTGATAAGAGAAATATTTAGAAGGAGGCAGTCGTATGTTTATTACACAAATTTCCGTGTATTTGGAGAACGCCAGAGGAACGTTAAGAGAAATGACAAAATTGTTGGCAGAAAATGAGATTGATATTATGGCTCTTTCTATAGCGGATACTTCAAATTTTGGCATTGTTCGAATGATTATAAGGGAAGCAAGTATCGATAAGGCATTGAATGCTATGAAAAATGCAGGTTTTATGGTTAAGAAAACTGATGTAATATGCGTTGGTGTACCTAATAAACCAGGTGCATTAGATAATATTTTAGCGGTTATTGAAGAGACAGATATTTCAATTGAATATATCTATTCTTTTAACTATAGTGTTGATGGTGATGCCTTATTCGTTTTAAGATTGTTAGACAGTGAAAGAGTCATAGAACTTTTTAAAGAAAGAAATATTAGAATGCACTCACAAGAAGAAATTAATAGGTTATAAGTGTTTTAGATATAAACAGATCTTACATGAAGAAAATGAAAGAGGCTGTCCTCAATCCAAAATAGATTTGAGGTGCAGCCTCTTTGAAATTTAGCTTCGGGTGGAAAATACGAGGTTGAGGAAGTCGTTATTTAAAGTATTTCACGCCAGCCTCAAACAGAAGCTGGTCTTTTTCATTGGGTATATTAATATAAAGGTTTTTACCGATTCTTTCGGAGTGTCCCATTTTCCCTAATATTCTGCCGTCGGGACTGGTAATTGCCTCTACTGCATAATCTGATCCATTGGGGCTAAACCTGATACCATGGGAGGGCTGTCCTTCATCATCTACATATTGAGCAGCAATTTGACCGCCCTCTATCATTTGCTTCATATCTGCCTTACTGGCCACAAAGCGGCCTTCCCCATGGGATATGGCAATTTGATGAACATCTCCGACCTGCACATTAGCAAGCCAGGGAGATAAAACTGAAGATATTCTGGTTTTAACCATGCATGACATATGGCGGCCAATCCTGTTATAGGTCAATGTGGGTTGGCTTTCGTCGATTTCCCGGATTTCACCATAGGGAACAAGACCCAGTTTAATCAGGGCCTGGAAACCGTTGCAGATACCCAGCATCAAACCATCTCTGTTTTTCAGGAGATCCATCACCTCATCCCGTATGTGCGGGTTGCGGAAGAATGTGGCAATAAATTTTCCGGAACCTTCGGGCTCGTCGCCGGCACTAAAGCCGCCTGGTAACATAATGATTTGGGATTCTCTGATTTTTGCGGCCATGGCTTTTATGGATTCTTCTATAGCCGAAGGCGTAAGATTTCTGATAACAAATACATCGGTTTCGGCCCCAGCTGATTCAAACCTTTTCTTCGTATCATATTCGCAGTTGGTGCCAGGGAATACGGGAATAAAAACCCGGGGTCTGGATACTGTTATTATTGACTTGGCCGGTCCGCGCCGGTTATAGGACAGGGCTGGAGGCGCCGTCCGTTCTATCTCATCCGTTTTCGTTGGAAATACTTTTTCCAGGGGTGCTTCCCAAGCATCCTGGGCTTCCTGTAGGCTAAGGGCCATGCTGCTGATTTCAATGGCTTCTTTTTTCTGGGTCTTACCCAGAATTCTGTAAGGAAGAGAGCCAAGGGCCTTCTGGACATCCACATCCGGAGGCATTTCCACAACCAGGCTGCCATAATCCGGAGAAAACAGCAGAGTGCTGGCCTCGCCTGGAGTTAATGCCTGGTCTGCCAGGGAGAAGCCGATCCGATTACCAAAAGACATTTTGCTGATCGCCTCGGCGATGCCGCCCCCACGTACGGGATAGGCAGCCAGTATTTTGCCGGAATGAATCAGCTGAGTAATTATTTTATACGTTTCACCTAACAATACAAAGTCAGGCAACTCGCATGAGTCTCTTTTGATAGGGAAATATACTACGTGGCTGCCTGTCCCCTTAAACTCCGGAGAAATCACTTTTCTGACATCAGCCGTATCTACGGCAAAAGCCACCAGGGTGGGGGGGACATTCATGTCTTTGAAGGTGCCGGACATGCTGTCTTTCCCTCCGATGGCCGGAATCCCCATTTCCATCTGCGCATAATAGGCACCCAGCAAGGCAGCGAAGGGCTTGCCCCATTTGCTGCTGTCCGTTCCCAACTTTTCGAAATACTCCTGAAGGGTTAAGCGTATGGTCTGATAATTGCCCCCCATGGCGACAATTTTCGAAACGGCTTCGATCACAGCATACAAAGCGCCATGGAAAGGACTCCACTTGGCCATTTGAGCATTATAGCCATAGGCCATAAGCGTCCCCGTATTAGTGTCCCCGGATTCTACCGGCAATTTAGCAGCCATTCCTACAGCGGGAGTTGACTGGTATTTGCCGCCAAAGGGCATTAGAACCGTTCCGGCTCCGATTGTGCTGTCAAAACGTTCCACCAATCCCCGCTGGGAGCAGACATTTAAGTCCTGTAAATTGTTCAGCCAGGCATTCTTGATGTCTGAGGGAATGTTAGCTGTCTTTTTTGTAAAGTAGTTATCTTCAGCAGAAGGCTCCTGTACGCAGACTTCCGTATGCTGTTTCACTCCGTTGGTGTCCAAAAAGTCACGGGCGATATCTACGATGGTGCTGTTACGCCAGAGCATTTTCAGACGTCTGTCTGAGGTTACTTCAGCGACCTGAACGGCTTCCAGATTTTCTGATTCAGCCAAGGCCTTAAAATGATCGGCATTCTCCTTGGCTACAACCACTGCCATTCTTTCTTGAGATTCGGATATGGCCAACTCGGTCCCATCCAAACCTTCATATTTCTTGGGCACTGCATCCAGATGAATGACCAATCCATCAGTTAATTCCCCTATAGCTACTGAGACGCCGCCTGCGCCAAAGTCATTGCATCTTTTGATGAGTCTGCTGGCCTGGGGGTTTCTGAACAGCCGTTGGATTTTCCTTTCTGTCGGGGCGTTTCCTTTTTGAACTTCAGCACCGCAGGTAAAAATGGACTCTTCAGTATGTTCCACAGAAGAACCGGTAGCTCCTCCGCAGCCATCCCGACCCGTTTTGCCGCCCAAAAGAATCACTACATCTCCGGCTGCCGGAGTTTCTCTGACAACGTTGCCCTTCGGCCCTGCACCGATGACCGCCCCAACTTCCATTCGTTTGGCAATAAAGCCTTCATCATACACTTCCGCCACTTGTCCGGTGGCCAGTCCGATCTGATTGCCGTAGGAACTGTACCCGTGTGCTGCACCGGTCGTGATTTTTCGCTGGGGCAGCTTTCCAGGAAGTGTTTCCGATATGCCGACTCTGGGATCACCGCTGCCTGTTACCCTCATGGCCTGGTAAACATATACACGGCCGGATAGAGGGTCTCTGATGGCACCCCCCAGACATGTGGCGGCCCCGCCAAAAGGTTCAATTTCGGTGGGGTGATTATGGGTTTCGTTCTTAAACATCACTAACCAATCTTCTTTTTTATCGTTGATATCTGCTTCCACTACGATGCTGCAGGCATTGATCTCATCTGAAAGGTCTAAATCCTGTAGTTTGCCTTCCTTTTTCAGTTTTTTCATCCCCAGGACTGCGATGTCCATCAGGCAGACATCTCTTTCCTCAGAACCGTACACAAAGCTGCGATCCTTCAGGTATGCTTCATAGGCTTTTTTTACAGGCAACCCCAACCCTTTTGCATCTATGGATACCTTGTCTATACTGGTTGAGAAGGTCGTATGTCTGCAGTGATCCGACCAATAGGTATCAATTACCTTCATTTCAGTCAATGTGGGATTTCTTTTTTCTTGGTCTCGGAAGTAAGCCTGGCAAAACTTGAAATCTTCGAAACTCATCACCAGACCCATTGCTTCTTGATAGGAGGAGAGCTCAGTTTCATCCATTTGAATAAATCCATCCAGAATGGCGACATCCTCCGGAGTAATTGTTTCCATCTCCAATGAAGAGGGCTTCTGGAGGGAGGCCTCCCGGGAATCAACAGAATTGATACAATAGCCTTTGATAGTCTGGAAATCGTCTGCAGATATATCTCCATAAAGTAAAATCAACTTTGCTGAAATAATGGCCGGTGGTTCTCCCTGGGTTAAAACCTGAATACATTGAGCAGCGGAATCTGCCCGTTGGTCATACTGGCCAGGCAGATACTCCATTGCGAAGTGTTTTACGCCGGGCTCTATTTCAATTGTTTCATCATAGACAAAATCCACATTAGGTTCAGAAAATATAGTTTTCTTGGCCCGCTGATAGGCTTCATCGGAAATTCCGGAAATATCATAACGGTTGATGATTCTAACCCTTTCAAGATGGGATATGCCCAGTTTTTCCTTCAAATCGTGGTACAAATGCTGGGCCTCAACATCAAAGCCAGGTTTTTTTTCTACCAGGATGCGTTTTACAGTGTGATTCAATTAGTTCAACCTCATTTCTCTGGTTGTTCATTTTCTCTTATGTATTATAATATAGTTTTGCTGTTGAAAGAAAGGAATGGAAGCCTGACTGCGGAAAGAATAGTGATAATTTGCTGCAGATTCAAACATTATGGCGAAGGGATTCTATTTATATTATTGGATTTTCACCTTTAGTAAATAACAGTTTGTCCATATGAATATCACCTTTTTATAATGGCATTCTACGCCGGTTGGTTTCGTGTAATGACAACTAAATTATACATTGTAATTGGGGATTCAGAAGAGATGTAAGTTATGGAAATGCTAAATTTTATTGGTGGTTACGAACCGTTTTTACGGTCTTTTTTGATTTTGGAAGTTTAGGAATGTTTTGGCTCTATCTATACATAATCTGGTATTTTGATGTATAATTATTCTGTAGGCTGGTAGTTGCGTAGTAAGTTAATCTGGAAAAATGGTAGAATGGTAGGGTAGTAGAAATAAGGCCGAAGAAATCGGATTTTTTGCGCACCCTTCTGGATGCGCTTTTTTGCGCTCTTCTCGTAGGTAGTCCATTGCATAATACCAGCTGCAATTTGACTTAAAGGAGTGGCGTTAGATGTCGAATATCAAATTTCATTATGGTGAAAATGTACCTTTGGAAATGCACAAAGTCCGTATTGTCCAAAAATTAAATCTTGTGCCGATTGACCGGCGCTTGGAAGCTATTACCGAAGCCGGCAATAATACCTTCTTATTAAAAAACCGTGATGTATTCATGGATATGCTCACAGATAGCGGGGTAAACGCCATGAGCGATCAGCAATTGGCGGCGATGATGGTAGCGGATGATAGCTATGCCGGTTCTGAAACCTTCTCAAAACTAGAAATTAAAAATCAGGAGTTGTTTGGTAAAAAATACTTTCTACCCGCACATCAGGGAAGAGCATGCGAAAACATTTTAGCTCAGGTTTTTGTGAAGCCGGGCTCGATTGTTCCCATGAATTATCACTTTACCACCACCAAAGCTCATATAGTGCTGAATGGGGGCTCAGTAGATGAGATAGTTATCGATGAGGGCTTGAATATAAATAGTGATTATCCCTTTAAAGGCAATACCGATATCGAGAAATTGAATGGATTAATAGCAAAGCACGGCCCCGAAAAAGTCGCTTTCTTAAGATTGGAAGCAGGTACCAATCTCATTGGGGGGCAGCCCTTTTCCCTCGAAAATATGCGTGAAGTAAGCAATGTATGCAGACAAAACGGCATTATTCTTGTACTTGATGCCAGTCTTTTAGCTGACAACCTCTATTTTATTAAAGTAAGAGAAGCACAATGCAAAGACATGAGTATAAAGGATATAACCCGTGAAATTGCTGATTTATCGGATATAGTTTACTATTCGGCCCGAAAACTTGGCTGTGCCCGTGGTGGGGGAATTTGTATCAGTGATGAGGGATTGTACTTGAAAATGCGGGAAATTTTACCGTTATATGAAGGTTTTTTAACCTACGGCGGTATGTCGGTACGCGAGATGGAGGCCATGACCGTCGGCCTCGAGGAAACAATGGATGAAAACATGATCAACCAGGGACCCCAGTTTATCGAGTACATGGTGGATGAGCTTAAGAAAAAAGGAGTGCCGGTTGTTACTCCAGCTGGTGGTCTGGGCTGCCACCTTAATGCTTTGGCTTTTCTGGAACATGTACCTCAGAATCAATACCCAGCAGGAGCCCTCGGGGCAGCCTTGTATATAGTAAGCGGTGTCCGTGGGATGGAGAGAGGAACTATGTCGGAGCAAAGGGACGAAAATGGAGTTGAACCGCTGTCTAACATGGAACTTTTGCGTTTGGCTATGCCGCGGCGGGTCTTTACTCTATCTCAGGTTAAATATGCCATTGATCGTATCGGGTGGCTTTATGAGAACCGCGATCTGATTGGGGGAATAAAGTTTGTGGAAGAACCCAAAGTATTACGTTTCTTCTTTGGTAGACTTGAACCGGTTTCAGATTGGCAAAGCAAACTAGTAGCTAAGTTCAAGGCTGATTTTGCAGATAGCCTTTAATTACCCCCCACCTGACCATACGTGAATGTCAGATAAAAATGTGTTGTGGTGCAATGAAAGTTACACGGGGGAATTGTAGAAATAGTCAGAGGAGAGCAGATATGTTAGGAACAATCGTAAACACCATTGCGATTATCCTGGGCGGGGCCTTAGGGCTTGGTTTTGGAAACGCATTATCCACAAAGATGAAATTAACATTGATCCAGGGCATAGGTTTGGCCGTGCTTCTGATCGGAGGCAGTATGGCTTTAAAAACAAATAATGCCCTGGTTGTAATTGCTTCCCTGGTAATTGGGGGGGTAATTGGTGAACTAATCGATATTGAATTAAGATTAAACAACTTTGGTACCTGGATGGAAAAGAAAATTGGGCAGGGAGAAGATGGACGCTTCACGAAAGCGTTTGTTAGTACAAGTTTAATCTTTTGTGTCGGAGCCATGGCTATCATGGGATCCATCGAGAGTGGTATCAGAGGAAATCATACCATCCTGATGGCTAAATCGATGTTGGATGGGATATCATCCATTGTTTTCGCTTCATCGATGGGGATAGGGGTGCTTGTCGCGGCAGTTCCGGTATTGTTATACCAGGGGGCTATTACTCTGGGGGCTGGTTTGTTACAAGGGGTCATTTCTCCGGATATTATCACTGAAATGAGCGCAACCGGGGGCTTATTGATATTTGGCATCGGCCTGAATATTCTCGAGATCACGGAAATCAAGGTTGGCAATCTGATGCCGGGGATTTTCGCGGCGATCCCGCTAACCATTCTTTTTTCGAGGTTAAACCTGGGGGGGTAGATTTTCATCTTAGCGATGTCGACATATATTTTCATATCCAGGGTAACAAAATTATCCACCAAAATTAACCGCCTAATAAGGCGGTTTTTATTTTACCACAAATATCTGAGAACTATATATAATTATTGAATCGTACCCTCTGTCTCTTGAAAATACTTTTTCTTAGATGACAAATGTTTTTTTACGTCTTTGAGCTGATGTGGAGTGAGTTCTCTCGCATTTTCTTCTAAAAACTTTTCATTTTTCTGAATATTTTTCAAGGTCAATTCCATCTTTTCGAGATCTTCTTTTTGACTCTTATTTCCATCATTTCTGGGCATCTCAAATCACCTCGAAATTATTTTCCCCGGGTTACGGAAGATCATACAACCCACATACAGGAATAATAATTTGTAGTCTTTCTTAAAGAACTAGGCAGCAGATATCGCTTGGAGGAATATTTGAAATATCTAACGAATTAAATAACGAAACAATTTGGCCAGGAGGTTAAAAGTGTGCCGTATTTTGCAAAATATGGAGCTTAAAAACTCCGGTATTACTGTGTTTAATTTTGGGTTCTGTTAGTTTAACACTTCAATATCAACATATTCCGTGCGGGCATAACCCTCGGAATCACATTGAAAGGTGTAGCAAATGAAATCACCCAGGCTATCGAAGGACCTTCCGTCAGTTTCCCTGACTATATTCTCACCCCTGCTGTAACGAAAGGTTTCTGGTTCTCCGGAAATGGGATAAGCACGAAAGCTAAACTCAGCTTTGGCTGCTTTTTCCAGGTAGCTTTGCAGCTGTTCCGGTGCTTGAAAGCGGATATGTTTTTGTGACTCGGATTTATTCATGAAAATCGCCTCCTAACCTTAGGATATCCGATTAGAGCGGAATTAATCATGAAGAATGATTGTTTTTAGATTTGTCGGTATAAGCCAAGATATTCCAATCCTATTCATGATTCGAGAGATCTAATCAGACCCGGAAGGGTCTTTTTAATGTTTAGGGGTTTGTGGCGGTGGGAGATGGATGGCTAAACTGGGTCTGGTGAACGGTGCGGATGAGGAGTTGGAGAGATAAACGGTCTTAATAAGTGTTATTTCCTACAAAGGCCTCTAATATCCGCATATTCCCACTAAATTTAGATGTGGATTTGGGCAAAGAGTGCATGATAAACTGATATTGGAAATATTCTCTTTAAAAGTTTCCTGATTCTAATTGTGGAAAATATAAGGTGAGAGAGGTGTATTTATGAATTTCAAGCTTTCGGAAGAACAGGAATTGATCAGGTCCAATGTCCGCGAGTTCGCTTTGCAGTACATCGAACCCGTGGCCAAGGAAATCGATCAAAACAGTCGCCATCCTGCCGAAATATTTGAGAAGCTGGCAGAGCTTGACATGATGGGTATTTCTTACCCAACCGAATATGGCGGCGGCGGAACAGAATTTCTTACCAGCATGATCGTTACTGAAGAGTTGGCCCGCTCCTGCGCCAGCACCGGTTTTCTTCATGGGTACAGCTATGGCCTGATTGGACACCCCATACTTAGTTTCGGCAACGAAGAACAGAAACAAAAGTGGATGCCCGGTTTAGCATCTGGCAAGCTTGTGGGAGCTTTTTCGCTGACTGAGCCGGGAGCGGGTACCGATGTCAGCGCCGCCACCAGCTCAGCGGTTAAAAATGGCAATGAATATATCTTGAACGGAACCAAGACTTTTATCACCAATGCTATTATTGCTGATGTTTTCGTGGCTTTTGCCTACACCGACCGCTCAGCCGGTAATAAAGGAATGAGCTGCTTTCTAATTCCCAAAGGAACCCCAGGTCTTACTTTGGGTCAACATTTTGAAAAGATGGGAGTTCGGGGATCTCAGACCTCTGAAGTAGTTTTTAAAGATTGTGTCGTGCCGGCTGACTGTCTGCTTGGCAAGGAGGGAGACGGCTTCAAGATCGCTATGAGCGCTCTGGATGTTGGCCGTATAGGCATCGCTGCCATGTCCACCGGTATTGCCCAGGGATGCTTGGATGAATCGATCGCATATTCGAAGGAAAGGATTCAGTTTAAGAAACCTATCGCAAGTCAACAAGCTATTCAGTGGTTTATCGCCGACATGTCCGTTGACATTGACGCAGCCCGTTTCTTTTATATGAACGCCGCTTGGCTAAAAGACCAGGGCAAACCGTTCAGTCTGGCTGCCTCCAAAGCCAAGCTGTATTGTTCAGAATGCGCCGCCCGGCACAGTACCAATGCTGTGCAGATTCAAGGCGGCTATGGTTTCATGAAGGGGGCAAAGGTTGAACGGTTCTACCGCGATGTCAAGCTAGCTGAAATCGGTGAAGGCACATCCGAAGCTCAACGCATGATTATTGCAGGTTCGGCTCTTCGATAAGTTATTAATAAATAATAATTATAAAGGAGGAATCAATTAATGAGTAGTGTAGCAGCTGGTACAAAAATTCCTTGCAGGGTTAGTCGGACACTCGACGTGGGGGACTTTTCGATCTTACATCAACTCACCTGGTTTAACATGGCAGTTCACAGTAATTCGGAATATGCCAAGGGAACCTGGTTCAAAGAACGTTCACTGGCTGGTCCGATTATTTTTACTGTCGCTGACGGGCTGGTCCATCATGCCGACAATATCGCCGAGCTATTGGCGAAAGACGGCTATGAAATCTATGCTTATCTTGGTGTAGATAATGTAAAAATCACCTCGCCGGTGCTTTTTGGTGATACCCTGACAGCCGATGCTGAGGTAGTTGATTTCCGTCCGACTAAAAACCCGAAAATGAACTTGTTCATATACAAAAATAAAACCTATAATCAGCGTGGTCAGCAGGTAATTGAGTACCAGACCACCATGATGGCCCAGAAAATAGAATGATAATGGTATTATAAAATCCTGCTAAACGCACCCACTTCCCGCCGATCTAAAAATTAAATAAATAATTGTCTGATGAGAAAGCAGCCCTTAAGTGTCAAGTGGGCTGCTTTTTACTTTTGACTGAGATAGCAGCTCGAGAAACATATTGTAGAAAGATGACATATATAAAAAGACATAATTTTGATTATAGCCTCAAAAGGCTAATTCTTTTATTGATTTTCCTTTTAGGTCGAAAATGGTAGGCAACAGCTAATTTACAAAATATGGAAACTGAGTTATAGTATGGTTATGATTTAGAAGATACCCGCGTTGTCAAATGATTCTAAAAATGGAGTCTGACCAATGAAATATCGAAAGTTTGGATATAAGACCCAAACCTGTTGGCCCGAGGACGACAAGGTGTTACACATAGCGGCCGTATTGCTGTATTGAAGGCTGACAAGATTATCATACGATGGGTGAGGAGAGAGATTGAGGCTCTTGAAGAAAAGCTGGCTGAGATTACTGCTATGATTGAACGGGAGGAATGGACTCCCGTTCAGGCTGCTGCTGATACTTTGCTGCGGGAAGCGGAGGATGTGGTTCGGAAGGCCGAAGCAATGCAGTTAGCTGAGGATCGCAGACAATATGTAATTCAAGGAATTGCGGAGGTAATGGAAAAAATGGGCTTTATCATCCATTCTGGATACCCAGCCCTCGAATATCCGGATTTCCCTTCGTCAGCCACCATCATTCAAGCTGCCCGCCTGGGGGGAGGAGACATTGCCCTGAGTGTTCCTCAGCAGGGGGCGATTTGGTATGAAGTAAATGGCTTCCCTGGGCAGATAGAAGAGGGCAGTTCCGGGGAGGCAGTATATTCATGTGATCAGGCCGAAAATGAAATCGGAAAAATACATAACCTTTTAAAGGCCTCCTATGGCATTAAAATGGGTGAACTGAGATGGGAAGGTAAAGATCCCTGCCGGATCAGAAAAACAGCCCATGATTTACCCGACTATTGCGGCACCAGCTGCAGAACAGTGAGATAACAATGAAGATTATACTGGAACAATCCTCACCGTGGATTTTAGATTTTCAAAAACGGCTATGGCGAGGCAATAATATTTTGTTGTATGGAAATATTGCTGACCAGTTTCTCATCAATGGTAATTATCAATCACTCCCCGGTTTTGTGAAAACCTATTTTGCTGAGGAAGGGTACGAAATCATAGCCGAATACGACCTGGTGGATGGTCTTCAGTATGTTGATCAAAAAATGCAGGAGGAAGCCCAAAGGCTTATAAGGAATGCCGTAGGAGGTGATCCTTCCACCGGATTCGCGCCGCCGCCGGCGGCGATGCCTGCACCGACGCCTGTACCGTCGGGTAGTGCAATGCCTCCGCGCCGGCTTCCTGGGGCCGGATTAGCTCGAGTACTTCCGCAAAACAGGGTTCTGGTCAGCCCGGATGAGGCTTTTGCGGCTATAAGGCACATGTTGAAGCAGAGAGAGCGG